>Ga0194135_10000002_pt1 | contig 278696 bp, 264 predicted proteins | sample LitLau_LLRF_2013_FD_134024 | JGI IMG/M metagenome (GOLD analysis project Ga0194135, IMG submission 134024) | Freshwater sediment microbial communities in response to fracking from North America - Little Laurel Run_MetaG_LLRF_2013 (version 2) | ecosystem: Environmental > Aquatic > Freshwater >...
AAAAAAACTCCTTAATTTCTTAAGGAGTTTCTTGGTGGGCGATGAGGGGTTCGAACCCCCGACCCCCTCGGTGTAAACGAGGTGCTCTGAACCAGCTGAGCTAATCGCCCTATTTTACTAGGTTGCTATCGTTTCTGATTGCGAGTGCAAATATACGCTAGTTTTCGGGTTCTGCAAAGAAAATAGACTAAAAATTTAAAGTTTTTTTAATGTTTTTTCTATCTTATTGGAATTGAATTTATTATAAAAGCAGTTTTTTAGAAATTTTTTCCGCAAGTTCAGTCTACTTTAGTTTAAAGGTAATTCTGCTACGATAAAAGTACTTCCGCCAACATAAATAAAATCATTTTGAGCTGCATTTTGCTTTGCTGCAGAAAAAGCTTTTTCGACAGAATCATATTTATCTCCTAATAAGTCATAGTTTTTAGCTGCCTCTTTTAAAATTTCAGTATCCAAACCTCTTGACGAATCAGGTCTGCAGAAATAATATTGCGCTTTTTTAGGAAAAAGAGGCAAGATAGAATCCAGGTCTTTATCATTTACAACTCCTAAAACAATATGCAGTTTTTCAAAAGTTTCTTTCTGAATCTGATTTATTACTACTGCTAATCCGTGTTTGTTATGTGCAGTGTCGCAAACAATTTTTGGGTTTTCGCCTAGTTGTTGCCATCTTCCTTGTAGGCCCGTATTTTTTACCACTTTCAATAAGCCTTCTTTTAGATTTTGGTCTAAAACCTTAAATTCATTTTGAGCGTTCAAAACTGCAATAGTTTGCTGCACCGTTTTCTTATTGTGAAATTGATAATCTCCAATTAAATCAGAAGGAAAAACTTCTGAAATTAAATCAGAAGCAAAATAAATCGGTGCTTTGTTTTCTTCGGCTTTAGCCAAAAACACAGGTTGTGTTTCACTTGTATATTCGCCAATCACAACCGGAACATTAGGTTTTATAATTCCGGCTTTTTCTCCGGCAATTGCTGCGGGAGTATTGCCTAAAAACTGAGTGTGATCTAAATCGATATTGGTAATAACAGAAACCAAAGGTGTAATAATATTCGTTGCATCTAATCTTCCGCCAAGTCCAACTTCGATAATAGCAATATCAACTTTTTCAGTTGCAAAATAATCAAAAGCCAGACCTACAGACATTTCGAAAAAACTCATGTCATTAGCTTCAAAAAAGGCTTTATGTTTTGTAATAAACTCACAAACAAAATCCTCTGAAATTTCTTTACCGCTAATTTTAATACGCTCTCTAAAATCTTTTAAATGTGGCGAAGTGTACAATCCAACTTTATATCCTGCTTCCTGCAAAACCGAAGCCAGCATATGCGAAGTTGATCCTTTGCCATTGGTTCCTGCAACATGAATACATTTTAAAAGATTTTGAGGATTATCAAGATGTGCTGCCAATAATTTGATATTCGTCAAATCTTCTTTATAAGCCGAAGCGCCTTGAAGTTGATACATTGGAAGTTGATTAAACATCCAGTTTGTGGTTTCCTGATAGTTCATATTTGGATAAAAAAGTTGTGGATTGAAATAATTTCCGTTTTTTTTAGTTTTATATTACAGCGAAAATTATCTTTATTGCAAATTTCAAATATTTTTTAGAATTAATTATTAAAAACCAGAATTAATATATGTTTAGTTTTATTCAATTACAGACAGATACCATTGCAAACGCCGCATCTAACGTAGTTATCGAAAAAATCGCACCAAATACCGAGATCTCAGTTTTAGGATTTATCTTAAAAGGAGGTTTTTTCCTGATACCAATCGCCATTTTATTATTCTATACCTTTTATGTTATTATTGAACGTTATTTATACATCAGTAAAGCTTCTAAAATTGACAGCAGATTAATGCAGGATGTAGGAGATAAACTAAATGCCGGTAATATCGAACTGGCCAGAACAATTGTAGAAAGAAGCAATACTGCCGCCGGAAATATTCTAAAAGAAGGTGTTTTGGTAATCGGAAGACCAATTGCTGAAATTGAATCAAACATGGATCGTGCTGCTGATATCGAGATTGGAGAAATGGAAAGACGCTTAGGTCATCTGGGACTTATCGCCGGTATTGCACCAACATTAGGTTTTATTGGAACAATTTCAGGAGTTATTAAAATTTTCTACAGCATTTCGGTTACCGAAAACATTAGTATCGGAAACATTTCAGGAGGTTTATACGAAAAAATGATTAGTTCCGGTTCAGGACTTATTGTAGGTATTATTGCCTATAGCGCTTACCACTTATTGAACGGAAAAATCGATGATTTTGCTTTAAAGATTCAGAAACAAATATTAGAATTTGTAAACATAATTCAAAGAGCATAAGATATGTCTATTAAGAGAAAAAGAAGATTTCATGCCGAAGTGGCGACTTCATCATTGAGTGATATTATGTTTTTCTTGCTGTTGTTTTTTCTTATTATCTCAACGCTTGCAAATCCAAATGTTATTAAAATGACTTTGCCAAAAGCAAAAGCAAATGAAAAAACAAACAAACAACTGATAAGTTTATCAGTTACCGAAGATAAAAAATTTTACATCGACAAAGAACCAGTTGATTTTGAAAATCTCGAAACCAGTTTAATGTCCAAAATCGGAGCAAATAAAGAACAGACTGTTGTAGTTCGAATCCCGTTCAATTTGCAAGTTCAGGACTTAGTTGATGTATTGCAAATAGGAGTGAAGAACAATCTGAAGTTTGTGATTGCAACAAGTCCAAAGTAAAAGTATCATTAAGGCGTGACCACAATAAAAAAATGGGCTAATCAGCATAACGTTGATTCGCCCATTTTTTTATTGCGGTCGGGCTATCCGCGCTACTTCGGTAGCCAGCTCCTATCCCTCACGCAAAAAAGAGCATAGAAGAAAGAAGAAAGAGCATAGAAGAAAGAGGGTAGAAGAAAGGAAAAGTGACCACAAAGGATGTCATTTCTCCTCCGTCGAAATGACAAAAATCCGAATAGAAAAAAGGCTTTCTGAAATATTTCAGAAAGCCCTTTTCTATTTATATAAAACCGTGTCTTTAATCCAAACTAAAATTATAAATTATTTTACCCACTTGTTTAGCAGGTGCATCAGCATCAGCGTCCCATTTGGTATTCATAGCAGCAATTTTGGCCTGTTCGAGTAAACATCTTGCTGTATTTGTTGTTCCTTTTATTCCTGGAGTTGCGCTAATTGTTTTTCCGTTTTGATCTACAGTAACTTCAACGACAACCTTTCCGGCTTCGTCACAAGTATATTTTGGTGCTGGTTTAGATAAGGCTTTTCGGTTTCCTAATGAATATCCCGATCCGCCGCCAGAACCACCGCCGCTTCCTGCTCCGTAACCACTTCCGGTTCCAATTCCGTTTCCTGTACCATTACCTCCGCCGGTTCCGCCACCAGAACCTCCAGTGCCATAATATCCGTTAGAACTTAAACTTCCGTTTGCTTTTCCTTTATTTCCGGCTACTTTATCATCGCCGTCACCACCTTTGTTAGATCCTTTTAAGATACTTGATAAAGCATCGTTTGTCGAATTTGAAACTTTTGGTTTTTCAGGAACAGGCTTTGTTTCTGGTTTTACAACAGGTGTTGTTTTTTTAGGTTTTTCTTTTGTCGGAATAATTACATCTTCGTCATTTGTAGCTGTATTTTCCTGTGTAATAACTGCTTCGTCCGGAGTTGCTTTTGCCGGAGCTTGTTTAACATTGTTTTTTACCTCCAGAACCTCACTTTTATAATTTGCTCCAGATCCTAAATCACTGTCTCCAAAATTTACTGTTACGCCACCACCACCACCGCCTTCTGCAAGTGCGACATTGTTCTCCGGATTATAAGGAGGCCAAAAGCGAATGAAAAATAAGAGCAACAATAAGACAGCATAAATTGCTGTAGATATTAATAAAGATTTCTTTTTATCTGAAGAATCCGTAGAAGTCATTTTGATTCTGAGTTTTGTAATAGTATTAAATAAAAACGTTTAAAAGTAGTAAAAATTGTTTAGAAACAAAGAGGGAATTTAAAGGCAAAGCGCACAGAGGTTTACGCAAGGAACCCTAATTTATTTCACGCAAAGTCGCAAAGTTTTTCTTTGTGACTCTGTGAGATTAAAAAAACAGCTTTGTGAACTTTGTGTAAACCCTTGTGCCCTTTGCGGTTAAATAAAAAAAGCGAGCTAAAATTTAGCCCGCTTAGAATGAAAATATAAAGAAAATTATACTAATTGTTTCAATGCAATTTCAAAAGCTGTGGCACTAATATTGGTTTTTGACGAATTTAAAGCGTGAGCTTTTACAATCGCATTTTTTATAGTTTCTGATGTGTCATTAAAGATAGCCTCATCTGTCATTTGAACTTTTTTCTCCATAAAATAGGCAAAAACTCTTGCCATTCCGCAATTCGAAATAAAATCAGGAATCAAGCTTACTTTGCGATCTACCTCTTCCATAATAGAACCAAAGAAAATTTCTTTATCGGCAAAAGGAACATTTGCTCCGCATGAAATTACTTCTAGTCCGTTTGCAATTAAGCTGTCAATTTGAGCCTGGGTAACTAATCTTGATGCGGCGCAAGGTGTAAAAATTTCAGCACCAATAGTCCAGATTTTAGAATTGATATCTTCAAACGGAATCATATTATCGGCAACTAATTTGTTTCCGTCTTTGTTTAAAAATAAAGCTTTAATGTCTTCAAAAGAGAAACCATCTTCTTTAATTAATCCACCATCACGGTCAATAATTCCAATTACTTTTGCGCCCATTTCGGCTAAGTAAAAAGCAGCAGCAGAGCCAACGTTTCCAAAACCTTGTACGATTGCTTTTTTGCCTTTTATATCTCCGCCGTAAGTTGCATAAAAATGACGAACTGCTTCTGCAACGCCATATCCGGTAATCATATCTGCAACAGTATATTTTCTGGTTACATCTGGTGAAAATTTAGGATTTTCGATTACCTTAATAACACCTTGACGTAATTGACCAATTCTGTTAATTTTATCAGCTTCTGTTGGTTTAAAGTGACCGTTAAAAACCCCTTCCTGCGGATGCCACACACCACATTCTTCTGTCATTGGGATTACCTCGTGAATTTCATCAACATTTAAATCTCCGCCAGTTCCGTAATAACTTTTCAATAAAGGCGAAACGGCTTTATACCAACGTTGTAAAACACCTTTTTTGCGAGGATCGTTTGGGTCAAAATTTATTCCAGATTTTGCACCTCCAATTGCAGGTCCGGAAACAGAAAATTTAACTTCCATTGTTTTGGCCAACGATAAAACTTCATTCATATCTAAGCCTTTTCTCATTCTTGTTCCTCCGCCCGCAGCTCCTCCGCGAAGTGAATTAATAACAGTCCAGCCTTCAGCTTCTGTTTCAGAATCTTTCCAGTTAAAAACAATTTCAGGTGGTTTATTTTCAAATTGCTGTAATAAATCTTTCATTTTGTTGAGATATGTTTAGTTTGCGTAAAAGTATAAAATAGAATAATGCGAATAATGTATTTCATATCAATTTTAACAAACAAAAAAAAGAAAGCCGAAAACGAACTCGTTTTCGGCTTTCGAATATGCGAATCATTTAAGATTATATTCCTAATAAATGTTTTTTCAAAGTTTCGTCAACCGGTTTGTTGGAAAGCCAAATGCCAAATAATGCTTTTTTAAAATCAAATCCGGAAATCTTTCCTTTCAGGGTTTCATTTTTATAAACATTGATAGTTTGATCAAGTGGGTTGTAAGCCAGAATAAAAACATCTTTTTCGGTAATGGCATCGCTTAAGAACGTTTTAAATTCTTCAATTCGCGGGCGTAATTCTTCAAGATTACTTCCGGCAGATTTTTCGAAACCGGTATTCATCGCTTTCGTTAATTTGTTTGAAGAAACCATAGACGATGTAATTTCTATTCGAATTGCCATTTCTGTATCGCTGTCAATAATAAATTGTGGGTCCTGACTTAACTGAGATAAATATAATGCCTGCACATAAACTTCTAACCACATTTTTGATCTGCCGCCTGCGCCATTAAGTTGTAAAGTCTTTCCCTGAAATTCAATTTTTCTTGGAACAGTAACACCATTTACCTCTAATTGAGTCTGTGCAGAAATGGTAGAAAACTGTAAGCTAAAAAGGAGTGTAAGTAAAAGTAAAATCTTTTTCATGTTCTGTCAATTTTATAATTTTTGGGCAAAAATAATGTTAATTTATCAATTAAACCTCGTTTTTAAGTATGTTTTTTTTGGTCTTATTTTGTTTTTATTAATCGTATTTATTTAGTAATCAAATTAGTAAGACTTATTTTACGTGTATATGCTTGTTTTAAGAATTGTTTAATCTTTTTTGATCTAATATTTTACTAAAATATTTAGAATTGTCATCTTTTAATGGAAAATTTTATTCTTGAATTTTGTAGAAAACATTGCAAAATTAATGTCAGTTACGCTAAATTTTAACAATATAACGAAAACGTTATCGTAATTATTGCTGATCTATTAATTTTATATGCGCGCATTGTTAATTTGACATTTAAAAATTATCTTTGGAAGCCTTTTTGCAGAAAAAAAACAATTCAAAAACAAAAAATTAACTATCACTAAACTGATTTTCCTGAAATGAGTTTAGAAAAAAATAAACATTTAAACTATGGATTTCAATCTTACCGAAGAACATTTAATGATTCAACAAGCTGCCAGAGATTTTGCTCAAAACGAATTGTTACCAGATGTTATCGAACGTGACGAAAAGCAAATATTTCCAACTGAGCAAATAAAAAAAATGGGACAATTGGGTTTCATGGGTATGATGGTTGATCCTAAATACGGCGGAAGTGGCTTAGATGCTATTTCTTATGTTATTGCTATGGAAGAAATTTCAAAAGTAGATGCATCAGCTTCTGTAGTTATGTCTGTAAACAACTCTTTAGTTTGTTGGGGATTACAGGAATTTGGAACCGAAGAACAAAAACAAAAATATTTACCTGGTCTGGCATCAGGTGAAATTCACGGAGCATTTTGCTTAAGCGAGCCAGAAGCAGGAAGTGATGCAACTTCGCAAAAAACAACTGCGGTTGATATGGGAGATCATTATTTGGTAAACGGAACAAAAAACTGGATTACGAACGGAAACACAGCATCAGTTTATCTGGTAATTGCTCAAACACATCCTGAATTGAAACACAAAGGAATTAATGCTTTGATCATGACGAAAGATATGCCAGGTTTCTCTATTGGTCCAAAAGAACAAAAAATGGGAATTCGTGGTTCTGATACACATTCTTTAATGTTTAGCGATGTAAAAGTTCCTAAAGAAAACAGAATTGGTGAAGATGGTTTTGGATTTAAATTTGCGATGAAAACACTTGCCGGTGGTCGTATCGGAATTGCTTCTCAGGCTTTAGGAATTGCTTCAGGAGCTTACGAACTGGCTTTGAAATATTCTAAAGAACGTAAAGCTTTTGGAACCGAAATCTGTAATCATCAGGCTATTGCTTTTAAATTAGCAGATATGGCAGTTAATATTGAAGCAGCCAGACATTTGTGTATGAAAGCAGCCTGGGATAAAGACCAGCATAAAAATTATGATGTGAGCGGTGCAATGGCAAAATTATTCGCTTCGCAGGTGGCAATGGATACAGCAGTTGAAGCAGTTCAAATTCACGGTGGAAACGGTTATGTAAAAGAATACCACGTTGAGCGTTTTATGCGCGATGCAAAAATTACTCAAATTTATGAAGGTACTTCGGAGATTCAGAAAATTGTAATTTCAAGAGCAGTTATTGCAGGATAAATTTCCTTACAAAAATATATTTTTAACCCTTTCAGGCTCTCGGCTTTGAAAGGGTTTTTTGTTTAGATGTTAAAATTGCTACATTTACATATAGAAAATTTATTTTATGTACGAAGATTTAAAATATTGGTACTTGCGTGATCATAAATTGTTTCGAACGCTTACTTATTCGCAAATCAAACAATTGTGCATTATTACAGGTTTTAAAAAAGCATCAAAAGGAGAAATTATTTATTTTTCGTCTTCAGATGTACCCCGAATTTTTTTGCTTAAAAAAGGAAACATCAAAATTGTTGCTATTGATGATGATGGCAATGAAACCATAAAAGATATTATTCAAAAAGGAGATTTGTTTGGAGAATTAACTTTAGAAACCGATAATAAAGTCGAAGAATATGCAAAAGTCCTTTCTGATGATGTTGCGATTTGCAGCTTTTTAATGTCGGATTTTGAAGATTTATTACTGAGAAATCCAACTCTCGCACTTTCATATACCAAATTTGTGGGTTTGAAAATGAAGCGTATCAAAAATAGTTATGCCAATTTAATTTCTAAAGATGCCAAAACCAGGCTGTATCAGTTCTTAAAAGACTGGGCAGAGCACGAGGGCATTAAAAACGGGAATACCGTGACAATAGAAAACTATTTAACCCAAAATGATATTGCCCAGATTATTTGTACTTCAAGACAAACGGCTACTCAATTGCTGAATGAAATGGAAACCAATAACCTTTTAAACTACAACAGAAAAGAAATTGTCATCCGGGATATTACCAAATTATAATTATTTTAGGCTAAGTGTAAATTAGCCGACATTTTGCTTCTTCATAGTGTAGTAATTTTATATCATCAAAAAAGATGTAAAACAATACGCTATGAAAAAATTAATTTTTATGTTTTTAGTAACCGTTGCTTCGGTTGCTAATGCACAGACCACAATTGCCACTTCGGCAACAGATATTAGTCCTTTACTGATTGGAGAAAAAATTCCCGGGATTACTTTAAAAACATCTGAGAATACAGATGTGAATCTTTCAGACTTACTCAAAAAGAAAAAAACAGTTCTCGTTTTTTATCGCGGAGGCTGGTGCCCATATTGTAATATGCATTTGCAGGCAATGGCTGAAGCCGAGAAAAAAATTCTGGATTTAGGTTATCAAATTATTGCCATAAGTCCGGATGCTCCCGAAAATTTAAAAATTACAAAAGAAAAAGACAACGTAAAATACACCTTGCTTTCTGACTCAAAAGGAGAATTAATAAAAGCGGCAGGAATTGCTTTTGAAGCTCCCGAAAACTACAAAAGTCTAATTAACGTACATTCTAATGGAGTCAATAAGAGTTTTTTACCGGTTCCTTCCATTTTTGTTGTAAATCCTGAGAGCGATATACTTTTTGAATATATTTCTCCTGATTTCAAACATCGTATAACAACAGAATTGCTTGTTTCAGTATTAAAAAACTTAAAATAAAATAAGATGAAAAAGCTGGTATTAGTTTTATTGATTTTGGTTTCAGGAAGTTCATTTGCACAAAATGAGGTTAAACGAATTAATCAATATAATTTAGAAAACAAAGTTGCCATTAAGGGTTATGATCCAGTAGGATATTTTAATCTGGGAAAAGCAGTGAAAGGGAAAAAAGAACTTTCGGTCGTTTTTCAAGGCGTAATATATCAATTTTCAACAGTTGAAAATAAGAATGTCTTTTTGAAAAATCCATCAAAGTACGAACCTCAATATGGTGGCTGGTGCGCTTATGCGATGGGGAGCACTGGAGAAAAAGTCGAGATAAACCCTGAAACATTTAAAATTGTCGACGATAAATTGTATCTCTTTTATAATGCCTATTTTAATAATACTCTGAAAAGCTGGAATAAAGACGAGAGCAATTTAAAAACTAAGGCAGATGACAACTGGAAAAAAGCATACAAATAACCTTAGTCATGAAAAAGGAAATTTTAATATGGATTTTGAGAATAATGGCTTCAGTAATTTTATTACAAACCTTGTTTTTTAAGTTCAGCGGAGCAGAAGAAAGTATTTATATTTTCTCGACTTTAGGAATTGAACCGTACGGAAGAATTGGTTCAGGAATAACCGAATTAATTGCCGCCATTTTGATTTTAATACCCAAAACCACCTGGATTGGTGCTTTGGGAGGATCTGTTGTTATGACTGGCGCTATTTTATCGCACTTATTTGTATTGGGAATTGAAGTTGAAAACGATAGCGGTCTACTGTTTTCTCTGGCAGTTATTACGCTGTTGTGTTGTTTAGGATTACTTTATTTCAATAAAAACAAATTGTCTAATCTACTAAATTAAAAGTTATGTTACTAAAATCAATACGTCAGAGTTTAGATGATCTAACAGATCTGTTGGGTCAATTATCGGATACAGATTATTCAAAATCTTGTGAATCTTTAAGCGGATCCACTATTGGCGAACATACAAGACATATTATCGAAATGTTTCAATGTTTGGAAAAAAGTTATGATTCGGGCATTTTAAATTACGACAATCGGGAAAGAAACAATCAAATTCAAACCGAAACCCAATTTGCCAGACAATGTATAGAAGAAATTAAAGCAGGATTTAAAAGTGAGAACAAACTAATTTACCTTGAATTTGTGATGAATCATTTAGACATCAGGATTCAAAGTAATTATTATAGAGAACTGCTTTATAATCTGGAACATTGCGTTCATCATCAGGCGCTTATAAAAGTTGCTGTTTTACAATGTGAGAATGTTTTAGTAGATGAAAATTTTGGCGTAGCGCGCTCGACTATAGAACATAGAAAACAATGTGCACAGTAAGTTTTATAAATAATAACGGAGTTGTAATTATTACCTCTAACCGAGATGAAAAAATAATTCGTCCAGGTGCTGTAGTACCCAGAAATTACATTCACAACAGAAAAAATATTATGTATCCAAAAGATACAAAAGCGGGCGGAACCTGGTTTGCTGTTGATGAAAACGGAATTGTTCTGGTGCTGTTGAATGGTGGAATTGTAAAACACAATCCAATATCTTCTTATCGAAAAAGCCGGGGATTAATCGCTTTGGATATTATTTCGGATAACTCTCCAAAAGATTTTTGGAATACAATTTCTCTGGATAATATTGAGCCGTTTACTTTGGTTTTGTATCAGGAAAAAAAATTGTATCAATTGATTTGGGATGGTTTTCAAAAGAAAACCATAAATTTAGACGAATCTCAAAACTACATCTGGTCATCGGTTACTTTATATCCTGATGAGATTAGAAAAGAACGATCAGATTGGTTTTTTGATTTCCTGAAAGATAAAAATGAAATTTCAGCATTAGATATGCTCGATTTTCATAGAAATACGCATACCGATGATACTCAAAATGGCTTAATCATTAATAGAGAGAATATGATGAAAACGCTAAGTGTAACACAAGCCATAATAGAACAAAACAAAGGAGTTGTGAAATATTATGATTTAGTGAAAACAGAAGATTTCTCAACCGCATTTACTCGTATTTAAAAACATTCAGATGAAACTCTTTATTCATAAGTTAACCAATTGGGAGTATTGGCCATTTCAGGTTTTGTATGTTCCGATCTATTTTCTTTGGGCTTATTACGCAATAAAAGCAAGATCTGTTTTTTTCTTTAATGCTTCTAATCCAAAAATTAAAAATGGCGGATTTCTCATGGAAAGCAAAAAACAAATTTATGATCTGCTTCCTAAAATGTATTATCCCAAAACCATTTTAATTAAGGAAAACACGGATTTAAAAGAAATAGTAGCTACCGTAATCGAAAAGCAGATTTATTTTCCGTTAATCGCAAAACCGGATATTGGTTTGCGGGGTTCCGGCGTAAAAAAAATAAAAACGGTTTCTGAACTCAAAGAATATGCTGAAAAAGCAAATTTTGATTTTTTAATACAAAATTTGATTCCGTTTAAAAATGAAGTTGGTATTTTTTATGTAAGACATCCACTTCAAAAAAGCGGTGAAATTACCGGAATTGTTTCCAAAGAATTTTTAATCGTAATAGGAGACGGTAAGTCAACCATTGAAAATTTAATCAGACAAACACCAAGATTTGAGCTCCAGTTTGATGTTTTAAAAGAAGAATACGGAGAGCAATTACAGCAAATTCTGCCAAAAGGCGAAACACGAAATCTGGTTCCGTTTGGGAATCACGCCCGTGGTGCAAAATTTCTGGACGGAAGCGATTGGATTACACCAAAGTTAACTAAGACGATTAATGACATCGCTGTTCAAATTCCGGAATTCTATTTTGGACGTTTCGATATCATGTACAATACATTTGAAGAATTAGAACGAGGAGAAAATTTCCAGATTGTCGAGCTCAACGGAGCCGCGAGTGAGCCCACACATATTTATGATCCCAAACATTCGGTTTGGTTTGCCTGGAAAGAACTCGCAAGACATATTACTTATATGTATGAAATTAGTGCTCAAAATCATAAAATGGGAGTTCCGTATTTAGGTTATAAAGCAGGAATGCGTGAATACAAACTGCATATAGCGCAAAACAATAAAATCATGAATTTCTAAAAATGAAAAAAGTAAAAAATATCTCAGTTGGATTTCTGGTAAGTTTTCTGGGGTCAATTCCGTTGGGATATTTAAACCTGGTTGGACTTGAAATTTATACAAAATCAGGACTTCATAATTTGGTTTTCTATTTATTCGGAGTTGTTTTTGTCGAAACCTTTGTCATTTATTTTACGCTGCTTTTTGCCGGACAGCTTATAAGAAACAAAAGGCTAATGAAGATAATTGATTTATTTTCAGTCGTATTTATGTTTGCCCTGTCGTATGTCTTTTATTTAAATTTCAATAAAATGACACAATCTCAAAATTATTTGCAGGAATATTTTATGTTTTCGCCCTTTGTAATAGGCATGATTTTAAATGGATTTAATTTTTTACAACTACCTTTTTGGACAAGCTGGAATCTATATTTACTTAACGGAAAGTATATTAGCATTGAAAGAAAGTTAAAATATTATTATATTGCAGGAACTTTGACAGGTGTTTTTTTAGGAATGTTAAGTTTAATTGTTGTGTTACAGACTATTTTTCAAAAAACAAATCAATTTTCAAAGTTTATATTACCTGTTTTTATTCCGTTGCTTTTTATGGTTTTAGGAGGCATTCAGGTATTTAAAGTGTATAAAAAATATTTTAAATCGTCAGCTTTAGAAATGTAGTTTCTGAGGTTTGTCTAAATTTCTATTTATGAAAAAAATTTACTTTCTTCTTCCTTTCATTTTTTTGGCTTGTAAATCAAATCCGTCTGCGGTAGGTACAAACGAATCACAATCTACTTCTAAACCTATCGAAATTACTTATAAAGTAAAAGAGAATGAAGTTTCAAATTTTTTAAAATATCTTTCTTCAGATGATTTAGAAGGACGTGAAACCGGAACAAAAGGCATAGAAAAAGCAGCAGTTTTCTTAGAAGATTTCTTTAAGAAGAATAATATAAAACCATATTTTGCGACTTACAGAGATACGCTTACTAATTTTAAAGCGCCTGCATTTAATATCGTAGGGGTTTTAGAAGGAACAGATCCGGTTTTAAAAAAGGAATTTGTGGTTTTAAGTGCGCATTATGATCATATCGGAATCGAGAAAAAACAACAGCCTGATGTCATTTATAATGGAGCTAATGATGATGCATCAGGAGTTACGGCTGTTGCCCAAATGGCTAAATATTTCAGCGAAACAAAATCGAACAAGCGAAGCATCCTGTTTGTGTTTTTTGCCGGAGAAGAAAAAGGCTTGCTTGGATCTAAAAGTTTGGTTCAGAAACTAAAAAAACAAAACTTCAATCTGTATACACAATTAAATATCGAAATGATTGGTGTGCCTATGAAACGTGATTATTTGGCCTATGTTACAGGTTTTGATAAATCGAATATGGCCGAAAAAATAAATGAATATACAGGAAAAAAAACAATCGGATTTTTGCCAAAAGAAGCAGAATATGAGTTGTTCTACAGATCTGATAATTATTCTTTTTATGATGTATTCAAAAAGCCATGTCAGTCGATAAGTACTTTTGATTTTGAAAATTTTGAATTTTACCACCATGTTTCAGATGAATTTAAAGTAATGGATATTTCGCACATGACCTCTTTTATTCAGGAGTTTTTGCCAGCTGTAACTAAAATTGCAACTACACCAACGGAAGAAATTACAATGAATAAATAACCCTTCGTTTTGTTGTATTTCCTTATTTTTGTGCTATGAAAAATATTATTGTTACCGGAACCAGTAGGGGAATTGGTTACGAACTGGCATTACAATTTGCTAATGCGGGTCATCAGGTTTTGGCTATTTCAAGAAAAACACCTCAAACACTTTTAGAACATCAGAACGTAACTTGTCTTTCAGTTGATTTGTCTAATGAAACTGATTTAAATCAGGTAGATCATTTTCTTTCTTCCAGTTGGAAAAAAGTTGATGCAGTAGTTCACAATGCGGGTGCTTTATTGTTGAAGCCTTTTGCAGAAACTACTCAGGCAGATTTTGAAAGCATTTATAAAGTGAATGTTTTTGCAGTTGCAAATCTTACCAGAATTTGTTTGCCATATCTTCAAAAAGGGAGTCATGTGGTTGCAATCAGTTCAATTGGTGGTGTAAGAGGAAGTCTTAAGTTTGCCGGATTAGCAGCTTATAGTTCAAGCAAAGGAGCTGTAATTACTTTAACCGAATTATTGGCAGAAGAATATAAAGAGCAAGGGATTTCGTTTAATGTTCTGGCTTTGGGTTCTGTTCAGACCGAAATGCTTAACGAAGCTTTCCCGGGATATCAGGCGCCTATTTCTGCAGAAGGGATGGCCACTTATATTTATGATTTTACTCTTAATGGAAATAAATACTTTAACGGAAAGGTTTTAGAAGTTTCCTCGACTAATCCTTAGTTTATTATAAGCTTATGAATTATGAGTGATAGTATTATAAGGACTAAAAGTTTTGAATTAGCTATAAGAGGTGTTAATTTTTATAAATGGTTAGTTTCGGAAAAGAAAGAATTTATAATGAGTAAGCAGTTTTTGCGTTCTTTATTTCGGTGGGAGCAGATGTTCATGAAGTTGTTAATGCTCAAAGTAAAGCTGATTTTATTCATAAATTATCAATTTCACAAAAAGAATGTGATGAGTCTATGTATTGGTTAGAAATATTAAACGAAACAAATTACATTTCGAAAGTTGAATTCGAATCCATACATCAACAATGTAGCGAGATTTTAAAAATAATAAAAAGTATAATCATAACGCCAAAGAAAAATTTATAACCCATAAAACTTATAACTCATACTTTATAATTCATAACTATTTTGAGCGAAACTTTAGCTAAATATATACCAGAACATGCTGTAAGGCCTGTTTTTGAATTGATTGTAGCCAATCAGGTTCATCTTAAAATCGTAAATGAGCGTCAGACACGTCATGGTGATTACAGGAAAGGACCGGGCGGCAAACATGAAATTACGGTAAATGCCAGTTTAAATAAATATCGTTTTTTAATTACGCTCATTCATGAAATTGCACATTTAGTAGCATTTGAGAAATTTGGCCGAAATATTAAGCCGCACGGAAATGAGTGGAAGCTTACTTTTCAGCGTTTAATGGTTCCTTATATCAGACCAGAAATTTTTCCGAACCATATTTTGCCTTTACTGGCAAGACATTTTAAAAATCCGTCTGCAAGCAGTGATACTGATACTACCTTGTCTTTGGCCTTAAAACAATACGACAAAAACAATGATAAGAATTATGTTTTCGAGATTCCGTATGGAAGCGTTTTTAGGATTAATAACGGAAAAGTATTCAAGAAATTAGCTGTTAGAACTAAACGTTTTGAATGTATAGAAATAAGTTCTGGTAAAACCTATCTTTTTAATCCCAATGCCGAAGTTGAGTTAGTAACTTTAAAATCTCAATAAAAAAATCCAAATTTCAATCTTAGCAAAAATTGGAATTTGGATTTTTTATTCTTGTAATTTTAAGGTTTTTATCCTTTTAAATAAGCTTCTCTTACTTTTTTGAACAGGTTTGAAGAGTAAACAAATTTAACAATGTCTTTGTTATCTGTTCTGAAAATTTCTTCTTTAGTTCCCTGCCAGGCTTTTACACCTTTTTTTAAGAAAACGATATTCTCGCCAATTTCCATTACCGAATTCATATCGTGAGTATTGATTACGGTTGTAATATTATACTCTTCTGTGATTTCCTTAATCAAATTATCTATCAGGGTAGAAGTGTTTGGATCTAAACCTGAATTGGGTTCATCACAAAATAAATATTTTGGATTATTTACAATAGCGCGTGCAATGGCTACACGTTTTTGCATACCTCCGGAAATTTCAGAAGGTAATTTTTTGTGAGCATCGACTAAGTTTACTCTCTCTAAAACAAAATCAACACGTTCTTTGATTTTTATTTTGTTGTCATTGGTGAACATTTTTAAAGGAAAAGCAACATTTTCTTCAACAGTCATTGAGTCAAACAAAGCACTTCCCTGAAAAACCATTCCAATTTCAGTTCTTAGTTCTCTTTTTTCGTCAGGATTTAGTTCAGAATATACTCTTCCGTCAAATTCAATTGTTCCTGAATCTGGTGTATGGATTCCTAATAAGGTTTTTAATAAAACAGTTTTTCCGGATCCACTTTGTCCAATAATTAAGTTTGTTTTTCCCGTTTCAAAAACGGTCGAAACACCTTTTAAAACTTTACTGTCACCAAATGATTTTTCTATGTTTTTTACTTCGATCATTATCCTAATAATAATTGAGTTAATATATAATTAAAAAGAATAATACAAACAGAAGTCCATACAAACGATACTGTACTTGCTTTACCCACTTCTAATGCGCCACCTTTCATGTAATATCCGTGAAAAGATGGAATTGTTGCTAATAACATTGCAAAAATCAAAGTTTTAATAAAAGCATATGTAATATGAAAAGGAATAAATTCCATTTGAGCACCCTGAATAAAGTCCTGACTAGTCGAAAAACCTCCGTATGCACAGGCAAGCCATCCGCCAAAAATTCCTAAAAACATACTAATTCCAATTACGAAAGGATACATTAATAAGGCGATTATTTTGGGGAATACGAGATAGTTTAATGAATTAACCCCCATAACTTCTAAAGCATCAATTTGCTCCGTTACACGCATTGTTCCGATACTCGAAGTGATGTAAGATCCCATTTTTCCGGCCATAATAACCGAAATAAAAGTAGGTGCAAACTCCAGAATTACAGATTGACGTGTAGCAAAACCGATTAAATATTTTGGGATTAAAGGATTTGTTAGATTTAATGCCGTTTGAATCGCTACAACTCCTCCTATAAAAAAAGAGATAAAGCAAACTATGCCAAGTGAGTCGATTATTAAATCATCAATTTCTTTGAAAATCAATTTTTTCATAACAGGCCATTTAGTCTGTTTGTTAAAAATTTCTTTCAGCATTAAAAAATATCTTCCTATTTGAGATAAATAACGAATTAACATCATAAGTTTAGAAATATTGGCTAAGGTAAAAAGAAGTTACGAGTTTTGGGTTATGAGACAAGGTTTTTCGGTTGTTTTACCAATCAAATTAACTTTTGTTTCATTTTCTGAAAACGATAATTTCTAATAAATTTAGCTTGTTCGGGAGTAACTAATAGAGGAGTTTTGGCTTTTTTTGCTTTCCAGAATCCTCTTATATAATCAAAAAATAAAAAAGGCTTTTTTTTCATCATCGCCAGTTTGGCAGATGCAATTGCTGTAATCCAGAAACCGTATCCCAGCGTAAAAAAAGCTTCTCCTTGTTTATAACGTGCTGTTTTATTATAATTTGCACCAGTTGGTTTTAAATGTTTTACATGTAAAGAAGCGTCTGTAACTATTTTCCAATCATAATATTTACAAAGCAATTCATCTACGGTATCCCAGCCCATTGCAGGTTTTAAACCTCCAATTTGCTGAAAAGTTTCTTTTCGGTATGCTTTCAGTGCTCCGCGTATATGATCTTTATCGGTTAGGTTTTCTAAAATCCAGTCGCCATTTTTTTCGATGTAACAAAATCCGCCTGCCATTCCAATTTTTGGATCAGATTCGAAATGTTTGATTATAGTTTCGAAATAATTGGGAGGAAAAATTAAGTCTCCGTCGATTTTTACAATAATATCATAATTAGAATCCAGAGTTTCAAAACCTTTTTGAAAAGCCTGAATCACTTTGCTTCCCGGTAAATGAATCGCATCAGAAGTTTTGTTTACAACAGAAATATATGGATTCTCTTTTGCAAACCCCAATACAACTTCTTCTGTTTTGTCAGTTGAATTGTCGTTTACTACCACAACTTTTGATGGCAAAACAGTTTGGGTAACCAAAGATTGTAAAGTCAGGCCAATTAAATCCTGTTCGTTGTGTGCCGGAATGACGATATAGTATTTCATTTTAAGAATTTTAGATTTTAGGTTTTAGATTTTAGATTGTATTGGAATCATCTAAAAATCAAAATTTAAAATCGTTAATCTGTAATCTTAGTTCTTAACTTTTTCAGCAACAACAATGTAATATCTTGGAGTAAAATATCTTAATAAGGGTCTGAGTCCAAACTTTTTTACAGGATGTGTAAATTGAAGACGATCGGTTATTTTCCATCCTGTTTTTTCTAAAAGCCAGTCTAACTGCCAGTCTTCAAATTCGTGATAATGTCTGTCCCACATGTCTGTTTTAGAACGATATGCCGGAGAAAACCATAAACGCAATGGAATTGAAATTAGCAATTTGTCACATTTTACATTTTCTAAAATTGTGTATGGATTTAGTAAATGTTCGAAAATTTCAAATGCTGTAAAAACAGTATAATCTTCTGTTTGTAAAGCAGTTTGGTTGTTGTCTAAGTCTTCACCTTTTGTGTTTTTTACAGTATAGCCATTTTCTTCCATTATTTTAGAAAATGGATTTGGTACACCAAAATCAAAAATGGTTTCTGATGTGCTAACGTGCTTTTGTAAAAACTCTAAGGTAAGTTTGAATCTTTTATTCGGAAATGTTTTTTCGTACATTTTTTATTTTTTATCGGCAAAGGCGCAAATATACTAAAAAGTCCGCATTTTAAGATGCGGACTTTTTTAGTTTTCAGTTTACAGTCGCAGTTTATAGTCTGCGAAACAAAATACTAGTATCTGTATACAAAAGCATTAATATTCATTCCGGCTCCAACCGATGCAAAAATAACTACATCGCCTTTGTTGATTTCATGATTTTCAATTTTTCCCTGAAGAATCAAATCATATAAGGTTGGTACGGTTGCAACGCTGCTGTTTCCTAAATCGTGAATGCTCATAGGCATAATGTTTTTAGGTGCGATTTTGTCGTATAATTTATAAAAACGTTCGATAATAGCTTCGTCCATTTTTTCATTTGCCTGGTGAATTAGGATTTTTTTCACTTCGTCAATGGCGATTCCACTTTTGTCTAAACAGCTTTTCATAGCGCATGGAACGTTACTTAATGCAAATTCGTAAATTTTACGGCCGTACATTTTGATGTATTTAATATCCGGATCTAAATCAGGATTGTATGATTTTCCAAAGTAAAGAAAATTAGCTTCCTCATTGGCATAAGTGGCACTTTCATAAGAAAGTAAACCGGCATCATCTGTTGAAGCTTCTAATATTGAAACTCCGGCTCCATCAGAATAAATCATAGAATCACGATCGTGATCGTCTACGACTCTTGATAGCGTTTCGGCTCCGATTACCATTACTCTTTTTGCCATTCCGGATTTTATAAAAGCATTGGCTTGTAAAACACCTTCAATCCATCCCGGACATCCAAAAAGAATATCATAAGCTACACATTTAGGATTTTTAATACCTAATTTGTTTTTAACACGTGTTGCTAAGCTTGGTAAAATATCAGTTTGATGTGTTCCTGATTTTACATCACCAAAATTATGTGCAAAAATAATATAGTCTAAAGTCTCTGGGTCGATTCCGGCATTTGCAATTGCTTTTTGAGCTGCAAAAAAGGCCAGATCAGATGATGTATATTGAGGTTCGGCATAACGACGGTTTTGAATTCCGGTAATGCCTTTAAATTTTTTAATTACAACTTCATTAGGGTAACCAAAAGGAGTTCCATCTTCATTCAAAAAAATATGTTTGTCAAAGTCTGTATTTTTTACTTCTAAACTGGGGATATAACTCCCAATACCAATGATTTTTATTTTCATTTTTCTTTAATTATCCGATAAATTTATTGCTAAAGTATAAATAAAATCATGATAACTATCATAAAAAATACTATGCATGCATATAATTATGAAAAAACAATTTTTTACTTGATATATTGGTTTTTTTTTAAAGATTTTTTGATTTTTCCGAGATTTCAAACGTTTGAGATTGTCAGTTAAATTAATTTTTCTATTTCAGGTTTCAGGTTTCAAGTTTTGTCACATCGCGAATTCATGATCTTGTCATTTCGAGGGACGAGAAATGACATATTTTATGGCTACTTTTTCTTTAATTTATCCTTTTCTTCTTTGTTCTTTCCTCTACATTCTCTTTTCTGCGTGAGGGATAGGAGGAAGCTACCGAAGTAGCCCGGATAGCCCGACAGTATTTAAAAAAAGGCCTCATGACCGCAGAGTTGCTTAGGCCTTTTTTAAATACTGGCACGCCCTAATTATAAATGTTTAGAAGTTTCAAGTTTCAGGGTTCAACTTAGGCTGGAACCTGAAACAAAAAATAATCAAAGAAAAAACCCGACAAGTTTTAAGACCTGTCGGGTTTTGATATAATACAGAAAAATTAATTTCTTAGTTTTCCATGTAAGCTTCGATAGGAGCACAGCTGCAAACTAAGTTTCTGTCTCCGTAAGCATCGTCTACACGACGTACTGATGGCCAGAATTTATTTTCGGCAATGTACTCTAATGGGTAAGCTGCTTTTTCTCTAGTATAAGGGAAATTCCAATTATCATTGGTTAACATGGCCAATGTGTGAGGTGCATTTTTTAATACATTGTTTTTATCATCGGCTGTTGCAGCTTCTATCTCTTTTCTAATTGAAATAAGAGCATCACAAAAACGATCTAACTCAGCTAAATCTTCAGATTCTGTAGGTTCGATCATTAAAGTTCCTGCTACCGGGAATGAAACCGTTGGAGCGTGGAAACCGTAATCCATTAAACGCTTTGCGATATCGCCTACTTCAATTCCGTTTTCTTTAAAAGCACGACAATCTAAAATCATTTCGTGAGCAGCTCTTCCGCATTCTCCGGTATAAAGAATTGGGTAGTGTCCTTCGAAACGTGCTTTCATGTAGTTAGCATTTAAAATAGCATGCTCTGTAGCACTTTTTAATCCTTCGGCACCCATCATGGTGATGTAACCGTAAGATATTAAACATACTAAAGCTGATCCGTAAGGTGCAGATGAAATAGCTGTAATGGCTTGTTCGCCGCCTACTTTTAAGATTGGGTTTGTTGGTAAAAACGGAACTAATTTTTCGTTTACACAGATTGGTCCAACTCCAGGTCCGCCACCGCCGTGAGGGATAGCAAATGTTTTGTGTAAGTTTAAGTGACAAACGTCAGCACCAATTGTAGCCGGGTTGGTTAAACCTACCTGAGCATTCATATTGGCACCATCCATATATACTAATCCGCCATTTTCGTGGATTAATTTGGTGATTTCAATAATGGAAGATTCGTAAACTCCGTGAGTAGAAGGATACGTTACCATTAAACAAGATAAATCATCTTTATGCTCAATAGCTTTTTCTCTTAAATCTTCTACGTCAATGTTTCCTTCAGGAGTAGTTTTGGTAACAATGATTTTCATTCCGGCCATAGCAGCAGAAGCAGGATTGGTTCCGTGAGCTGATGAAGGAATTAAACATACATTACGATGACCTTCGTTTCTTGACAAATGGTAAGCACGGATGGCCATTAAACCTGCATATTCTCCCTGAGCTCCAGAGTTAGGCTGTAATGTTGTTCCGGCAAATCCGGTAATTACATTTAATTGTTCTTCTAATTTTTTAAGCATCGTGATATAACCTTCAGCTTGTTCTACGGGGGCAAAAGGGTGAATGCTGTTCCAGTTTGGCATTGATAAAGGCAGCATTTCTGAAGCTGCGTTTAATTTCATCGTACAAGAACCTAATGATATCATCGAATGATTTAATGATAAATCTTTACGCTCTAATTTTTTGATGTAACGCATTAACTGACTTTCTGAATGATGATTGTTGAATACATCATGCGTTAAGAAAGGCGACGTTCTTTCTAATGAAGCAGGTAATTGACTTGCAGAAGTTAGTTCAGAAACAGTAAAAGTTTCTTTTCCTAAAGCTTCAGCAAAAATGGCAATAATCTGGTTGATGTCGGTAATTGAAGTTGTTTCATTAAATGAAATAGAGATCGTATCGGCATCAGGATAGAAGAAGTTTACTTCGTTTTTCTCAGCAATTGCTTTTACTTTTTGAGCATCTGCTTTTACTAAAATAGTATCAAAGTAAGCTGTGTTGGTTTGGAAAACTCCTAATTTATTTAAAGCTTCGGCAGTAGTAACCGCTGATGCATGAACTTTGTTTGCAATGTATTTTAAGCCTTTTGGTCCGTGGTATACCGCATACATTCCTGCCATAACCGCTAATAGAACCTGAGCTGTACAAATATTTGAAGTTGCTTTTTCACGTTTAATGTGCTGCTCACGGGTTCCTAATGCCATACGTAAAGCACGGTTTCCGTTTACATCAATAGAAACTCCAATAATACGGCCTGGCATAGATCGTTTGTATTCGTCTTTGGTTGCAAAAAAAGCAGCGTGAGGACCACCATAACCCATTGGTACACCAAAACGCTGTGTAGTTCCAACAACTACTGCTGCTCCCATTTCTCCCGGAGAAGTTAAGGTTGCTAATGATAAAATATCAGCAGCAAAGGCAACTTTGATTTCGTTTTCTTTTGCTTTAGCAACAAAAGCACTATAATCATTTACCTGACCATATTTTCCAGGGTATTGTAAAATGGCTCCGAAGAACTCATTAGAAAAATCAAAGGTTTCGTGGTTTCCAACAACTAATTCAATTCCAATAGGAGTTGAACGAGTTTGAAGTACTGATAAAGTTTGTGGTAAAATTTCTTCAGAAACGAAGAATTTATTGATATTGTTTTTCTTTTGGTCACGTGTACGAACGTCAAATAATAAAGCCATTGCTTCAGCAGCAGCTGTACCTTCGTCAAGTAAAGAAGCGTTTGCAATTTCCATTCCTGTTAACTCGATAACAGTAGTCTGGAAATTTAAAATTGCTTCAAGACGGCCTTGAGCGATCTCTGCCTGATACGGCGTGTAAGCTGTATACCATCCCGGGTTTTCGAAGATATTTCTTTGAATTGGAGCCGGAACAATAGTTGGATGATAACCCAAACCAATATATGATTTGAATACTTTATTTTTCTTTCCTAATTGTTGAATATGATTTGCAAATTCATATTCTGTCATTGCAGGATCCAGGTTTAAAGGCGCTTTTAAACGAATATCGTCCGGAAGGGTTTCATAAACAAGTTGTTCAATAGATTCAACACCAATGGTTTGTAACATGTGTTGAAGATCTGTTTCTCTTGGACCAATGTGTCTTAAAGCAAAAGCATCTGTTTTCATTTGTAGTAGTCTAGTTTTTAAAGATCAAAAGTAATTTGCCAGGTGTTTTTATTTGAGATAATCCCATGTTACACAAGGTTTATTACATTTTATAGTAAATGTGTTGTTTTTTTGTGGCGCAAAATTAAGTATTATTAATAATTTAATAGGTATTTTTAACTTCAATTTTTATCAATTTTATAACTAAAGAGTTGATTTGTTACCAATTGATTAGATTTGAGGGATGAAGCTTCTAAAACAAATTTTCGATTTTTATTTAAACAGCAGCATTCACGTGGCTTTATCATGTTATGCTTTGGTTTGGATAACGTTTTATTTTTTTCATATTCAATATGATGAGCCAATGGCTTTGTTTGTTTTCTTCGGTACAATTGTAGGATATAATTTTGTAAAATATGATGCATTGGTTCGTGTTAAAAGAAAACCGGTTGGCAATCAGTTAAAAATTATTGCTGTATTGAGTCTTTTCTCATTGTTTGCAGCGGGATACTATTTTTTTCAGTTAAAACGAATTACCCAAATTGTTTCATTCGCAATATTTGCGGTTACCGCATTGTATACGCTTCCATTTTTTCCAAATCGTAAAAATGCCAGAAACTGGGCTGGCGTTAAAATTTATATTGTGGCACTTTGCTGGGTTGGAGCCACTTTGGTCTTACCGTATATAAATGCCGAAATCTTATTTACATCTAACTTTTTTATCAAATGCATTCAGCGTTTTGTTCTGGTTTTTGTTTTGATTTTAGTTTTTGAAATTTTGGATCTGGCTAATGACGATCCGCATTTAAAAACAGTACCACAAACCATCGGTGTAAAACGAACCAAAATTTTAGGATTTTCGCTTTTGGTTCCGTTTTGGATTGTTGGTATTATAACCTTTAGTCTGCATGACCTTATTATAAATCTTATTATGGTTGTGATCTTGATGTTCTTTATTTTATTTGCCAATCCGGATCGTTCTAAATATTACACCTCTTTCTGGGTAGAAAGTGTACCAATTTTCTGGTGGCTGATGATGGTTTTTTTCTAAATTTCTTTACTCCTTGTCAGATTTTTTTTTGAATTTCTCATAGAATGAGTCTCTTATTATGTTTTTGTAAGATGTTCATTTTTAAATATTTATATTTTTTAAACTCTCCATTATAGCATTTTTCTTTAAAAAATATATTTTAAGAATAATCTTATGACTCGTTTTCTTTGCTTCATGACAAAGAATCGTTTTCCTGTAGCATTTTTTTGATAAAACTCAAATGTCTGATATAGTTTTGGTAGAGAAAAGAAGTAGAAGCTAGCTAAAATTATTTTCAGTATTTGTTTTTGGAATGTTTTTAAAACTTTGATTTCGAGTTTTTTACGTGACTTGAAAATACTTTTTATTGAAATGTTCTAAAAAAGTAAATCAAAAAAAGTGGAGCAGACCCCACTTAAAAAAACGAGGCGGATCTGAAAAGCCTTATGAGTAAGAAAACTAAACAAACAATGTCATGGAAAATAATCATAGTCAAGTATTGACTCCAACTCAAAAAGAAACAGGAGAAGCATCGCTACCAAACTCTACCGCAGGATTATATAATACCCTTTGTGAAGCTTTGCATTTGAGTAACAAACAATTTCAAATGATCCAGGGAGTTTTGCCTGTTCAGACAGATGCATCCGGAGTTTATAATTTTGTAGACGGCATCCCGCCGGTATCAGTTTCTACATTATATACCAGTAACCCAATTAACGGATTAAATGGTAATATGCAAATTGTTATTAGTGATGCTAAACCAAGCTTTTTAAGCAAACTGGCTCAGGATAATTATGTAAATGAAAAATATTGGGTTGACGGGAATGTTGCAGTAGATCCAATTTATGCTCCAAATTTTGCTGATTTATACAATCAGGTAAATAATGGTTCATCAGTTAATGTTGTTTTTGATTCTGCAACAGCCAATACAAATATTGACTCTTCATGGGCCAAAAGTACAGGTTCTGCAGGAGTTGGTTTCTGGGGAACTTCTTCAAGTTCAGTTTCTACAGAATTAAACAAAAAAGCATCTTCTTCCAGAATTACTGTAAATGTTTCTATTGATAAGTACGCTTTTTTACAAGTACGTGCCGGTGGATGGTTTACTCAGGGCTTTTTTACAAACCAGTACAAAGATCCTAATAAATGGCTTCAGGGGCAGGCTGATTGGGACAGAGTTTTTGGCCCTCAGGGTTCATGCCAAAACATTGCAAATCAAGTGCTTTTGGTAAATGGATATACAATTACTACGACTTCTTTTGCGGTTTATTCTGAATCTGAATACAAACAAATCGTAACCAGTAAAGATACCAATGTGTGGCCTTTTTATACTTCTCATTCCAGTTCAACTGTAACTCAAACTCATACACATGATTCAGAGGGATACATTACTACAACCATTACTTGTAAACCAGGAAGTTTACAAATATTAGGTATGGGAGTTATTCCAACTAAACTTGCAATCGAAGGGCCTTCAGCTTCCAGATTAATCTAATTTTATTTAAAAAAAGTAAAACCATAGAGAGCACAGTTGATTCTGTGTTCTCTTTTTTTAATTGAACATCAATTTTCAATTGTCTGAAATTTTAAAAAATTGATTTCGATATTTGATAACGGAGTTCATTCACAAACAGTTTTTACATTAATTTAATAATGATAGTTATGATAAATATTTATGAAGAATTAATTATTAAAGAAATTGTATCGAGTCTTTCTTTAGATTTTTCAAGTTTGAGATGGTTTCCTGTTGTTCCGCTACTGCCTTCAAATGATTGTGATTTGTTTAGTTTGTTTGATATTGTGCCCAATGATGCATTTATTGCCAATACAAATGATCAGAGTCCTCTTTTTAGTGCAACTTATGGAAAATTGCTCGATGCTCAGGAAAAATCTTTTATAAGTGATCTGGCAAAAAAAAATTATGCTAATGAAAGTTATTGGCTAAACTGCAGTACTACAAAAGAGCCAATTTTTAAGCCAAATTCTGTTGAAATTGCCAGTGCATTATCAAGCGCATCATCATTTAGTTTTTCTTTTGATTCCTCAAATTATCCAAGTCCGCCAAAAGAATTATTTCCATCTTATCCGAGTTTTTTAGTCTTTCAGCCTTTTTTAAATTTCAATGAAACGGCAGAGAATTCAAGATTTGTTTTCAAATTGCACTTTGATAAGATTGCTCATATTTCGACACAATTAGCAGGCTGGTTTACTCAGGGGGCTTTTGTTAAAGCATATCAGGATAAGACGACCTGGAAAACAGGAAATAATCTTGTAACCTGGGATGAGTTGTTTGGTACCAACGGAATTTTAAATTGGATTACAAATGGTTTGTTAGTTGCCTCCGGGATGACTCTCGAAATTCAAATTTTTGGGAAGTATGATTTAAAAACGTTATTCTTTTTAAAAACTAATTTATTGACCTCTGTCTGGCCATTTTATTTAAGTCCGGAAAACGCAACAAATAGTTTCGATATGTCTGAAGATGGCAATATTACAATTAGAGTTACGACTTCAAAAACACAAAAAATGCTGCTGGCCTTGCAGGCAGAATCAATAAAGGCTTTAGTTACTTCAAACCATTAAAAAGTTTTAGTATTCTTTAAATTTACCTCCATTCAAAAAAAGAACTGTAAAAAATCATTGTATAAAGAAAACCCGATGTATCAGCATTGGGTTTTTTATGAACAGAAATTAAAACATTATTTTGTTTTCTTTCCTGATTCTAAATTAAAAGCAGGCAATTTACTTTAGGATTGTTTTTCAGATACTTCTTTCAAAACTTTATTTCTTTCGAGAAGAAAATGCGTAAGGTGTTTTTCTAAAAATAAAATATCCAAAAGTTCCCCGAAAATCCCGAATGGCGTTTCATATTGCAATTTGTCTTTCATGATTGTGAAACCGTTTTTTTCTTCAAAAATATGCTCATGTTTGAAAGATCTGAATTTGCCGTGTTCCATTTCATCAACAAAATAATCGTAAAAATTCATGGCTGTAATTCTACTTTTATGAGTGAGATAAAAACCGAAATGTTTGCCACGCCAGGTTACTGTTTCATTTAAATTTATTAAACCGGATGTCACGCCATCTATTGCTTTTTCTTTTGACGGACTTGCAGATTGTTGGTGAATGTCGATATTTCTTGAAGCATCAAAAACGATTTGTTTCGGAGCATTTATTTTTGTGGAGAGATAAATTGTTGTCATTGATTTACATTATGTTTTGCGTGATCTTGTCATTTCTCCTTCGTTGGAATGAAAAAAATGTGGGAATTGGGATAGAGAAAGGTTTCAAATTTTGAGAAAGTTGTTTAGTTTAACAAATCCTGAAAGGCCTCATTAATATCTCCAAATTTAAATTTGAATCCGTTTTCTAAAAGCCTTTTCGGAATCACATTTCTGCTTTTCAAAACCAGTTCGGTTTCTGTTCGAATAAAGAAAGATCCGATTTCAAGGAAAAATTGATTGATAGGAATTCCGAAAGGAAAGCCAACCTTTTTTCTTAGTTTCTGCATAAAATCGGTATTGCGAATGGGTTTCGGAGAAACAATATTTATAACGCCAGTACTTTCTTTTTGAATAATAAAGTCAATTGCATTAGCAAAATCTTCTTCGTGAATCCAACTGACAAACTGATCTCCTTTTCCTTGTTTTCCTCCAAATCCTATTTTTGCCAAAGTCCTTAAGGGAATTAAAGCGCCACCATTTTTTCCTAAAACAATCGAAGTTCGCAAAGCCGTTTTTAAGGTATTTGGTGTTTTGGTTTTAAAGAATGCTTTTTCCCAGCAAAGCGCCACATTTATAGAAAAATCATTTCCAATTTCGCCATCAGTTTCATCCATTTGTTTGTCTAATGAAAATCTATAAATTGTTGAGGTAGATGAATTTATCCAGTGTTTTGGCGGATTTTGGCAATTTAAAACGGCTTTATTTAAAATTTTGGTGCTTTCGATTCTGGACCAAAGAATTTCTTTTTTATTCTTTTTGGTATAACGACAATCGACAGATTTTCCGGCAAGATTAATTAAAACAGCTGCGTTTTCTAATTCATTTTCCCAGCCTGAGAAAGTTCGGGCATTCCAGTTTACATATTTAATTCCGTCAATTGTCTGCGATTTCCCACGGGTAAGAATTACAATTTCTTCAAATTTATTTTTGAAATGATGAAGTAATATCTGTCCCAGAAAACCAGTTCCGGCTGCGATTATAAGTTTGTTCATTTTGAGTTTTTTTAGCCACGAATTACACTAATTTTCGCTAATTTTTGATTTAAAAATTTTCGAAATATTAATTCGTGGAAATTTGTAAAATTGCTTCGTCTGTTCGTTAGCCCTTGAGTCGGGGCAAACTTTTTTATAAATTTAAGATAAATACTAAAGCAGTAATTCTATAAAGTACCCAGGTAAAACATAAATAAAAAGGAAGTTGTAGCACTTTAACTCTTCTGAAATGCTCCAAAAACATGATGAAAACCGTTACTCCAAACCAGCCTAAAATGATCATTTCGGGAAGCGGAATAAATGTATTCAGAATCAAAACTAAACTTAAAATTAAAGAGCCCATTAATGAAACAGTCATTAAATTTCCGGCATAATTGGTAATGGTTTGCTTGTCAAATTTGAAAAGTAATAAACTTTGAAAAACAATTTGTCCAAGCGCTAAAATGAATTCTCTCAAAATACTTGTTTTGGGTAAAGTTGGGATCAAATTAGAAAAACCAAATAAGACAAAAGTGGTTATCGTCAAGGCAAAGCCGATAAAAATAAAACGGTATTTGTAATTAAAATCCGGAGTACATTGTAATTTGTTTTCTTCTTTTACATTTCCCGGAATAATTACTTTTCTGTTGAAAGAAACAAAAGAATAGAGTTTTTTCAGGATAAAATGAATGGGTTTTGTAGTCGCAATTTTTTCAATTAATGGAAATGAAAATCCGATGACTTTTATTAAGCTATCAATTCCGTAAGTAACTGTTTTGTTTTTGTTATCAATCAGTGCAATTTCGTTTGGAGCACGTTTTAAGTCTACAAAGTTTTGCTCTTCGGTTGATAATTGACAATATGATTTTCTTCCGTTTTCATCAAGCATTCCGCTTTTTACAAATCCAGTGGTGTACAAGCTGCAAAGCGGACAATCTTCATCATAAAGTAAAGTTTGGTTTTCTAACGTTTTCATGATCTTTTGGTTTTAAAGATGAATAGTTTTATGCGTATAATTCTTCTTCAATTGGTATTAATTGAATTCTTCTTTTATTTTTTACTGTAATTTTTGATCCTTTGGCAAGAAATACTGAAACTGGTTTTGTGTTTTGAAGAAATTCAAAATCAATTCCATAAGTTTTTTTAAAATCAATATCGATTTTATGATTTACAACTTCTAATTGTTCCCATCTTGGATGTGTAACTTCGTATTCGAAAGTAATGTCTTGGTCTATTTTTGTATAACCAAAGTAATGTTCTGTAATAAATTCAGCCTCAGAACCAACATTTATTGCTATTGGATTTTTTTTAGTTTCTATTTCAATAGTATTCCAGCTTTTGTCATTCTTCCATTGATAAATAAAAGTATTGGTGTTTTTCTTTTCAAGAATCTCATGTCTCATTTTTTGAGTTTCATAATGTTCCTGATACAACGTATTGGCGATAAAAGTGATGGCATTTTTAGGAACAATTTCTTTAATAAAAACGACACCGCGTTTCCATTCACCATTTTCAAAGCGTTTTACATAGAATCGTAAATTAACTTCTTCAAAATTGATATGAAAAGGCACTTTTAATCCTAAAACCCGGGTGTTTTTAAACATGAAACCTACTAAGCTTACATAACATTTGTTGTTCCAGATGTCTATTTCAGTTCCGGCAGGAACATATTTTTCTAAAACCTCTTTATCAACCTCATAATTAAACAAGGCTAGATTTTTCCATTCTGCTTTTAAGAAATCCATGTCAGTTATTTTTTAATTTTTTAAACTTTCAGAAAAAAATGAAAGTTTAGGTTAAATTTTTTTACTTCATCATTTTTATAACTAGTTTTCCCAGCCAATTATCATTAAATTCAGTCATTTTGTCTAACATATTATCTGCTTTTAAAACAAAATCATATAATTTAGATGTCTGATCCACAAAATGTTTTTCTTCGGCAGAATCTTTTGCTTCGATGGTCGAAACTTCTTTTAATATTTTAAGTGCAGGTTTGATTTCTCTTTTGCTTCTTTCTCTCGAAATTTTAACGGCTAATTCGTCCAGATCTTTTTCGGCAGTAAAAAATTCTCTGCGTTCACCAATTTTAAATTCTTTGTAAACAATTCCCCAATCCATTAAAGCTCTTAGGTTCATGCTGGCATTACCACGAGAAATTTGTAGTTCTTCCATAATGTCTTCCATCGAAACAGCTTCGTTTGAGACCATCAATAAAGCATGTATTTGTGCCATGGTTTTATTAATTCCCCATTGAGAACCTAATGCTCCCCAGGTTTGTACAAATTTGTTTTTTGCTTCTTTGAATTCCATAGACCAAATGTAAGTAAAAGTTTTTAAACTTTCAAAAATAATTGAAAGTTATTTGTTTTTTGTCTGGCAGGGGTTTTTACGTGTAGAATTATTTAATGCTGTATTTTAATTGTTTCATGTCTAATTATCTCGTTTTCATATCATTTTTTTTATTATGTCTACTTATCTGATATAGTTTTGATATAGAAATAATCCCAAACTATTATTTAAACTATTTTCTGAAATGTTTGAATAATAAAAAGACAAATCAAATAAGTGGAGCAGAACCCACTAAAAAAAACGAGGCGGTACCGAAAAGCCTTATGAGTAGGAAACCTAAATCACAAAGTTATGGCAGATTTATTAGCAGGTGCTTATTTAGCACAAGGCACAATTGGAAATGTTGGAACGCCAGGTGCTCCAATCGCATCATTTAGTTTAGTTGTTGTACCATCACAAAATTCTGTTTCTGGTACAGTAGTGATTACTCAGGCTGTAAATGGTCCTGATAGTCATATTGTTGTTCCTGTAAAAGGTAAAATTTTTGCTACAGGTTTTGGGAACTTTACAAAAGTTGTCAGCCTTCACGGAGAATATGTTCAATCTTTCCCACCTCCGGCAATTGGTGCTTTTTTAGCTGAGTTTGATGCTCATTTGGCTATTAATAATGAATGGAACGGAACAGGTGGTTTCTCATACTGGAAACACAATGTTGAAAATGTACCGGTAAAGGCAGCTAAAGAACTTAAAGGAGAGTTAGTATAAAACTAAATTCTCTCTAAAGCAATTCTGATTTAAAAGGCTCGTCTTTACAGGCGGCCTTTTTTTGTTCCTGCCTGGTGATAATATTTGAATCGATTTGAATTAAAAACGCACTATTTATGTTTGATAAAAAAAATCTAATGATGTCAAATATTATTGAAAATTTCAGACCTGATTTTTAGAGATATTTGATTCTGATGAATAATTCGGATTTTTCTATTGATTCCAGCACTTTTGAATTTGAAAATGAGAATTTAAAATAAAAAGTACATGATGATTCGTTAGTTAAACAAACCTAAAACCTAATCGGAAATGATGTTATGTTTTGGTTTTTAGGTGTGTGAATGCTTAGTAGTTTATTCCGGATTTATGAATATTTGTAAAAATCAGCAGTGACTTTTAAGGTCAAAATTGTTTTAGTATTTGTTAGATAACTAAAAAAAGAAACCCCAAAAAACAAACTATTATGAAAAAAATAAAAATAAAAACGCTGGCTATATTTATAGCATTTTTAGCAATACTTTTTTTTGGATGCAAAAAAAAAGAATTACTAGCGACAACTGCTTCGGGATATGAATACCTCCCACAAGATGTAAAACAATCATGTATTGTTACCGAAACCGATTTTAATTCCTGGTTTAAATCAGGAAAAGCAACTGAAAACGGATTTGTAGAACCAGCCAATAGTGTTACATTTCCTCATAATAACAATTGTGATTTCTATAAATGGTCTGAACAAATGTTTTTATGGATTACTTCACCGTCTTCAGGTTCTTACGGAAGTAAAGGAACAGTATTAGAGTCTCCTGTATTTTATAATGTTTCTCCGCAAGATCCGGTAACTAAAAAAAGAACATTAGAACCCCATAAACCTAATACTTTATTAAGTGCGGTAAGTAATATTAATCAGAGCGGACCAAACAGGCTTCCTATTTTGATTGATAAATCAGGAAGAAGGTTTGAAATTGAACCTGAAAAAAGCGATGAAAAAGTTAAAAATGATGCTAATAAATTAATACAAGTAGATCATGTTGTAGCAAATGCAAATGGTTTACATTCTTTTATTGATCTTAAAGGAAATGTTATCAAAAAACCAAAACCTGTTATTGATAGTAAAATTAACCCATCAGAAGTTGTACAGGAATTTAAAGTAGGAAATAAATCCATTTTTCTTGACTCAAATGGAAATGAAGTTCAATCAGAACAAGGGCAAGCGGGTTCGCATGGCGCTTTGATGGGAGAAAATAAATCACTGGTTTATTATATAACAATGGTGAATGATGTTTATGCTTATTTTTTAACCGGTGTAAACGAAGGTAAATTAAATGGAAATCAATTTCCAACAACTGCAAGCGCAAGAGACAGTATTATTGCTTATGCAAAAACAAAAGGATGGGCAGCTCCTCCGGATGCAAATGCACTGGCAATAGAATTAAAAACGTCATGGGTTGAAGCCAAGGATTTACCAAATCTTGAAAATTATATTACGATCAAAGCTATAATTCCAACTTACGACAAATCAAACCCAAACAAGTGGGTTGTGAATGGGCAGACTACAACAAAGCTGGCTCTGGTTGGTATGCATGTTGTAGGAAGTGTGGCAGGACATCCTGAAATGATTTGGGCAACATTCGAACATGAAAAGAATTCGCCAAATAGTGCTTATTCATATATCGATAAAGACAATAAGGTTAAAAAAGTTGCTGCAGATACAGGTAAAGGCTGGCTTTTTAATGCAAATGCCAATGATACGACAGGCGCACAAAACATTCAAAACATGACCGTAAAAGGAGATACAATCAAAATTAAGAATCCATCGCTTGCAAGTCCTACTGCGCGGAGAATTATGGCTTGGGGCGTAGCCTCAAATACGGTTCCTAATGGAGAAGATAAAACGCCAGCAGATTCTAACAGTGAATTAATTTCTATAAATAATGCTGTAAGAAATATGCTGGTTGGTAAAGATGTCAGAAAAAATTATTTATTAATAGGCGCAACCTGGACATTTGGCGGTGCAGGACCAAATGGTAATGTATATCCGTATGGTGCTGTAAATGATTCAATTCCTGCCGGAGACGCAATAGGAACCGGTCAATTGTCAAATAGTACAATGGAAACTTATGTTCAGCCACCCACATCAGCCTCGACGGAACAAAATGCTATCTCTTGTTTTTCTTGCCATCAGGATAACAATGGCTTAAAGCCGGGAGATCTAAGCCACGTTTTTGAGGATATTATTTCATTGCCATCAAACAATAAAAGGGGGTTAATAAAATAATTAGATTTTATTAATTCGAAAAAAGCCAGAATTTAATTTTAAGTTCTGGCTTTTTAAGTTAAAAATATATTTTCCTGAGTTCACAGAAAATCAAAATAATTTAATTTAGGGTTTTCTTCAAAACGAATGACGGAATTCTATACATATTGACTTTTCGATTTTGAAAATATGTTGTGTATAACAAATTATTGAAAAAGTAAAATTTAATGCCTCTTTGAATTTATTTCTGAAGAAATTATAAATTTTTACGAATAGTTTAAAAGTTATTTTTAAGAATTATAAAGTTATGTTAATTCAGGAAATGAAATTTTGTATTAGATAATGGAAATTTATTTTTGTAAAAATCACTTTTTATGGAATTATATTACACTTTTTCAATACTTATTGTATTAGCATCTTTCTTCGCCTATTTAAACTTAAGATTTTTAAAACTTCCCGGAACAATTGGAATAATGATTATTGCAATGTTAGTTTCAGTAGGGATTCGTCTGCTAGGAGATTCGTATTTTCCGGCTACTACAAAACATTTTTTTGAATTGATAAAAGAATTTGATTTCAACGAAATCTTAATGGGGGCAATGTTGAATTTTCTTTTGTTTGCAGGAGCACTGCATGTGAATATGTCTGATCTTAAAGAACAAAAAGTTCCCATTATGATTTATTCTACCGTAAGTGTAGTTTTATCGGCTTTAATCATTTCCGTACTGCTTTACAATATTGCTCCGCTTTTAGGAATAAAGATTCCTTATATATTTTGTTTGGTTTTTGGAACATTGATTTCTCCAACTGACCCAATCGTGGTGTTGGGGGTTTTAAAAGAAGCTAAAGTTCCTAAAAGAATAGAAACCAAAATTGTTGGTGAATCACTGTTTAATGATGGAGTAGCAGTTGTAATGTTTGCAGTTGTTTTAAAAATGGCTACTGATCCGACATTTGACATGACTTTTGGCTCAATTGCCTGGCTGTTTGCAAAAGAAGGAATTGGCGGACTTTTATTAGGAGCTGTTTTAGGATTTTCAGCATCAAAAGTAATGAAGAAAATTGATGATTATAAAGTTTCTGTTTTAATCACGCTTTCTATCGTAATGGGCGGATTTTTGATTGCCCATAGTTTACACGTTTCTAGTCCGTTAGCCATGGTTGTTGCAGGGTTAATTATTGGTAATTATGGCAAAAAAGTAGCGATGAGCGAAGTAACAAAAGATTATTTAGGTAAATTCTGGGAACTTATTGATGAGATACTAAATGCAATTTTATTCTTATTTATTGGTTTTGAATTGTTATTGCTGCCAGATTTGAACAAGCAATTGCTTACTGGTTGTGTAGCCATTTTTATAGTGTTGTTTTCCAGAATTGCTTCTATAGTTTTACCCTGGAAATTCTTCGATATATTCAAGTTTTTTGGTATCAAGTCGGCTTATAATAAAGGTTCTTTGATGGTGCTGGTCTGGGGAGGAATCCGCGGTGGAGTTTCTATTGCGCTGGTACTTTCGATGCCTGAGGGAGAATATAAAAACCTGCTTCTGGAAGTAACCTATATTGTAGTTTTATTTTCAATTGTAGTGCAGGGATTAACTGTTGGGAAATTAGCAAAAAGAGTTTTAGAGAAAGAATAAAGAAAATAGATTAAAGAGTAAAGAACCAGGATTTTTATCTTTAAAATTATTAAACTTAAAATGGGCTGTCTCAAAAGTGAGTCAGCCCATTTTTTAGACTGCTCAGTTGGAGCAGAATATATATATATAGTAAGTTTATTTTTTTAATATCAAAAAGTTCCGGCGGAGCGATATGTTTATTAGCTTTTTATCTTTTGTCTTCTTTAGAATAATTTGAAACTCCGTTGATATCAATTGAATTTCCTAAAAAGCGAGGTTCCCGGTTTCTCAAAACATCAAAAAAGGATTTGAAAATAGAACCATATTCTCTAAAAGTAACGTATTTATATCCCAAATATTCTCCATTATTAGCAGAATATCCAACTGATTTTATTCCAAGTTTTTGTCCAATATAAATCGCTCTGTTTAAATGATATTCCTGAGAAATTAAAGTCGCTTTTTTTATTTTGAAAATATGCTTCGCACGATACATTGTAGAATAAGTGTCAAAACCTGCATAATCAACAAATATTTTGGTTGTATCAACTCCGTGATTGAAACAGTAATTTTTCATTACGCTTAATTCGTCATGTTCGTCACGACCATTATCTCCCGAAAGTAAAATTTTATTGATTCGATTTGCTTTGTATAATTGAATTCCTGCATCAAGGCGATCTTTTAAATATTTACTGGGCTGATCTCCATTTATTCCCGCACCAAAAATAATTCCGACATCGTTTTTTGGAAATTTTTTAAGTGAATAATAGATGCGCGTTTTGGTTGTAGATTTTACATACCAATTTACAGAAAAAGTGGCAACTAGTCCAATAATTACAAGATAAAAGAAGATTTTAAAATATTTTTTCAAGATGTATTTTTTGTAAGATTAAGATTTAAAAGACGAAGATAACTAATTTTACTTTCAGACAAAATCAAATAAAAAAACCGAAAACAGAAATGCTTCGGTTTTAATTTAAAATATGATATCTAATATCTAAAACTACAATAGTCCCGCTCTTTTTAATAAAGCTTCTGGTTTTGGTTCCTGACCTCTGAAACGTTTGTACAAAATCATCGGATGTTCTGTTCCTCCTTTTGAGAGCACATTGTCTTTGAATTTTGCTGCAACTTCAGGATTAAAAACTCCGCTTTCCTGAAAATATTCAAAAGCATCGGCATCCAGAACCTCAGCCCATTTGTAGCTGTAATATCCGGATGAATAACCACCTTGAAAAATGTGAGAAAAAGTCGTGCTCATCGCATTTTCTTTTACATCAGGATACAATTGTGTGTTGGCAAACTGTTCTGTTTCGAAAGCTTTTAGATCTGTAATATTTGTTGGATCTTGTCCGTGCCACGCCATATCTAATAAACCAAAACTCAATTGACGTAAAGTAGCTATACCTTCCTGGAAACTGGCACTTTCTTTAATCTTCTGAACGTATTCAATTGGGATAATTTCTCCGGTTTCATAATGATTCGCAAACAAAGCCAAAGCTTCCGGTTCATAACACCAGTTTTCCATAATCTGACTTGGTAATTCTACAAAATCCCAATAAACAGAAGTTCCGGATAAACTTGGGTAAGTTGTATTGGCTAACATTCCGTGTAAACCGTGACCAAATTCATGAAACAAAGTGGTTACTTCATTAAAAGTTAATAATGAAGGTTTTGTTTCAGTAGGTTTGGTGAAATTACATACATTCGAAATATGTGGTCTTTCATTAACGCCGTCTTTTATAGATTGTGATTTGAATGAAGTCATCCAGGCACCATTTCTTTTTCCTTTTCTCGGGAAGAAGTCAGCATAGAAAATCGAAACCAAATTGTTTTCAGCATCTGTTACTTCATAAGTCGTAACTTCTTCATGGTATTTATCAATATCAAAAACTTCGGTAAATGTTAATCCATATAATTTTTTAGCAACTATAAAGGCACCTTCTAAAACTTTTTCTAATTGAAAATAAGGTTTTAGTTTTTCATCATCTAAATTAAAAAGCTGTTGTTTTAATTTTTCAGAATAATAAGCACCATCCCATTTTTCTAATTGTTCTATTCCGTCCAGTTCTTTAGCGAAAGCCTTTAATTCAGCAAATTCTTTTTGAGCTGCCGGTTTTGCTTTTGCCAGTAAATCATTTAAAAAAGAAAATACTTTCTCCGGATTTTCGGCCATTCTTTCTTCCAGAACAAAATGAGCATGTGTTTTATAACCTAATAAATTAGCTCTTTCGAAACGTAATTTGGCAATTTTTAATACATTTTCCTGATTGTCAAATTCATTATTCTGAAATGCTTTTGCGCCAAAAGCGATTGCCATTTTTTTACGCAATTCACGATTGTCTGCATAAGTCAGAAACGGAACGTAACTAGGATAATCTAAAGTAAAAATCCAGCCTTCTTTTTCCTGACTTTTAGCCAGTAATCTTGCTGCTTCAATAGTTCCTTCAGGTAATCCGGACAAATCTTTTTCATTTGTTAAATGCAATTCGAAAGCATTGGTTTCTGCCAGAACATTTTCGCCAAATTGTAAACTTAATTTTGATAATTCTTTGTCAATTTCTCTTAATTTATCTTTTTTATCATCGGGTAAATTGGCTCCGTTTCTCGAAAAACTTTTATACTTTTTGTCTAAAAGTGTGGTTTGTTCCGGATTTAGATTTAAAGTTTCTTTTTGATCGTAAACTGCTTTTATTTTAGCAAATAAAGCTGCGTTTAGTGTAATATCATTTCCAAATTCAGATAATAAAGGCGAAACTTGCTGAGCTATTTTTTGCATTTCGTCACTCGTTTCTGCCGAATTCAAATTGAAGAAAATACTAGAAAGGCGATCTAAAATATCACCTGAGAAATCCATTGCTACAACAGTATTTTCAAAAGTTGGAACTTCGGGATTGTTTACGATAGCATCGATTTCGGCTTTAGCCAAAGTAATTCCTTCCTGAAAAGCAGGAATATAATCTTCGATCTTTATTTGAGAAAAAGGTGCTGTATTGTGTTTGGTAGTAAATTTTGAAAGTAAAACGCTCATTATGATATATTATTTTTTATGAATTGAAGTCAAAAATTTGAATTCCAAAGATAGCAATTTATAAAAATCTAATCATCTATATAAAATCGATTCCAGACATAAAATCCTCTTAAATTGTGTTATAGATATGTTATTTATTACTGGAGGCAGTTTTAAAAGCGTAAATTGAAAAAATAAGATAAAGCATTATAAAATGCTGGTTATAATTATAAAAACAAAAAGATGAATTATCAAGTTGTAATAAAGAAGATCGATACGGTGAATGAAGTAGAAGGATATTGGTCTGATGAAGATCTTATTCAGTTATTAGAAAAATTCAACTATCCGGATGGGGCAGCTGCGGAAAAAAATAGTTTGCCGGAATTATTAGAAATGGCTATTTCTGATTATGAGCCTAACGAAGCGGCTCAGATAGTCTTAGAATATAAATTAGGAGATCAGTTAACTCTGGGACAAACAGAGCAGATATCCAACAATATGTTAATCGATAAAGTTTGTGAGGAATATCCCGAAATAGAGATGCAGGGTACTTTGTTTCATATCAATCAATTACTTTTTAAAGCATATAATGGAAAATTTCCAAATGCAAAAGCCTCTCTCGTTCATTTTTCAATGACACCAACTAACGGCGAAACACAAAAGTTAACAGCCGAAAATGTGCTGAAATTATTGAATAATGGATTATCTGACAGAAACCTTATTAAAAGATTGTTTGAAAATCAGATGTCTCAAAATATTCCGTTTCCTGAAGCCGAAGGTATTGTTTGGGAATTAAGGACGCAAGACGATGTAAATTACATTCTGGTTACTTCAGAAAATTGGTTGAATAATGAAGATATAAAAGAATCTGAATTTGAATCTGTTTTGGAAGAAGTTGAAGATGTAGTTTAATTTCAAAAGAGATAAAATATTAAAATAAAAAAGGCTTCGCATAATGTGAAGCCTTTTTTTTTATCTGCAGCTTTATTTTTTTAAACCTTCAGATGCTTTGTTAACAGCGGCTTTCAATTCTTCTTTGTAAGAGATAATCGTGTCAAGTACTTTTTTATCGTGACTTCCGATAATTTGTGCTGCAAGAATTCCGGCATTTTTTGCTCCGTTTAAAGCTACAGTTGCAACAGGAACTCCACCCGGCATTTGAAGAATCGATAAAACCGAATCCCAGCCATCTATAGAATTGCTTGATTTTACAGGAACTCCAATTACAGGAAGTGGCGACATTGATGCAACCATTCCAGGTAAATGTGCAGCTCCTCCTGCTCCGGCAATAATTACCGAAATTCCGCGTGTATGTGCATTTTTACTGAAATCGAATAATTTTTCCGGCGTTCTGTGTGCCGAAACGATATCTACTTCAACTTCGATATTAAATTGTTTTAATATGTCGATGGCATCCTGCATAACTGGCATGTCTGAGATGCTTCCCATTATAATGGCTACTTTGCTCATGTTTTTTTGTTTGTTTAAAACTGTTTGTTTTGTTTCAGGTTTCAAGTTTTTGTTGAGACTGAAAAATTGTTTAAAGTTCTGGAATCATGTCCCATATGTCTAGGATATTAAATTCTTCCTGAATTGCCCTTAAATAAGAGATTGAATTAATTTCATTATCAATTTTGTCTTGAAAATATTTTTTTATTTCTATATCAGTTTGAAGTTTTCTATCATTTATAGATTCTCTTCTTCGCTTGATATAATTTTTTCTGTCTTCAACTCTTTTTTGATTATTTAAGTCTAATAGAATTATTAGGTTGTTTGCTTCATCATCATCTGGTTTTGCAAAATATTCGCCTTCATTATAGATAACTCTATGTTCAAAATCTTCAGCATAGGGCATTAATATTGGTTCTATCCAACTATTTGTTTTTCTTTGATTAGGAAGGTGTTTGACTTTATACCAGTTATAATAATTATCTTCTGGCTGGTCTTTTAAATTTGGATTAAAATGCTCAGTGTCATTTGCATCATCAAATCCAATGTAATGTTCCGTATAAGCACAAAAACCTTTTTGTTCTTTTAAAAGAAGCGAACCTAATTTAGAATTATCTCCTTTAGATTTATAAGTTATCTTGTCAGAAATAATTTGAGAAATCGGAGATTTTAAAACTCTTTTCATTCATTAAAAATTATACTTGTCTCCAATAGATTCAATTTCATCTTGAAGTTTTTGTTTTACTTCTTGATCTTTTTCAAACAACAATTGTCTTCTTTTTTCAAGATATTCATTATAAACTTTTTTACCATATTTGTTTATATAATCAATTCCAAAATCATTATAAAGCATATCATTTGGATCATCACCAATTGGTGAAGTTCCTCTACTAATAATAACTTTTCCTTCCTTGTCAAAAGATAAAATAAATCTTTCGTCAGGTTCAAACGATGCAGCAATAAAAGGAGAATGAGTTGCCACAATAAATTGTGCCTCAGGAGCAAGATTTTGATAATAATCCATTAAATCGATTTGCATGTCTGGATATAACGAACGTTCTGGTTCATCAATTAATATAATAGAATCTTTAGTTTCTAATTTAAATAATGGTAAAGCCGTTAAGAGCAATTGTTTCGTTCCTGTGCTAATATTTTTTATAGGAATATTTTCGCCAGTAATTTTATGCTTTAAAGGGATAATGTTTTTTGTATTTGCAATATCGACTTCAAGTTGAATTTTCTCTAAAAGGATATTGAATTTTTCAGAAAAAAGAATAAGAGGATTAATATTGCGTTTTTTCCAATCATCAACTTTTTTTTGTGAAGAATTATCAAGAACACTTCCACTATTAATTAACTCCGTCGCAAATTGTAAAAAGTTTTGCAAATATTTTACGTTTTGCAGTAAAAGACCAATCCATATTTTTTCATCTACTTTTTCATCAAAAGTTAATCTACAATAATCATCGTCTTTTATTTCGTCTTTTAAATTTTTGAATCTTTCAATTAATAAGACAGTTTCCTCTTCAAAAAGCTTAATATTTTGGGTTGATAATATTTCTGAGGTTATATGAAAAATACTATTGTTTTCATTAAATAAATTGGTAATTAACGAACTGCTTTTTTGTGAACGGGGAAAAGGTTTTTCATTTTTCGAAATTACACCATCATTATATTCGTAGCCAATATCTTTAATTATTAATTTTAAATTAGAATTATAGTTATGGAGATTGATCCAGATATAATTATGGTCATCTAATTCAGTTTTTAGAAAACCATTTACATCCTTATTAATTAATTCTAATAAACTAGTTTTTCCAGTTGCACTTTGTCCAATAAAACATATTTTATCTAAAGGTTGACCTTTACGTTCACCACTTTGATAAGTAAAATCAAAATCTAGATTTTCTAAATGTCTAAACTGATCAATATATAATTTTGAAATTTTCATTTATTGAATTTTTACAAAGCTAATTAAAAAATGATTGCTATTATAAACTGCGACTGCGACCGAGACTGAAAACTATTCACTAATTACTCTAATAGTATTCTTCACGTCCTCGGCAATTCGTCTTGCTTTTGCCATGTTTTCGTTTACGATTGTCACGTGCCCCATTTTTCTAAAAGGACGAGTTTGTTTTTTACCGTAAATATGTGGTGTCACGCCATTCCATCCTAAAATGGTTTCGATATTTTCGTAAACAACATCTCCTGAAAAACCTTCGGCACCCACTAAATTTACCATAATTCCGGCAGCTTTACTATCTGTATTTCCTAACGGAAGATTTAAAATAGCACGTAAATGATTTTCGAATTGTGATGTATAACTGGCTTCGATAGAATAATGTCCTGAATTGTGGGGACGCGGAGCTACCTCGTTTACCAGAATTTCATCATCGTGGGTTTGAAACATTTCAACTGCCAAAAGTCCAACGTGATTGAATTTTTCAGAGACATTTAAAGCAATGGCTCTGGCTTTTTCGGCTACTTTTTCGTCGATTCTGGCAGGGCAGATTACGTATTCTACTTGGTTGGCTTCTGGGTGAAATTCCATTTCTACAACTGGATATGTTTTAATTTCGCCTGACGGATTTCTTACTACAATAACCGCCAATTCATTTTTAAACGGAATCATCGTTTCTGCAATACATTCAACATTTGGTAAAGTATCCAAATCAGAAACCTGACGAATTACTTTTACACCATTTCCGTCGTAACCAAATTCAGTGCATTTCCAAACGAAAGGTAATTTTAGATCGCTGATTTTAGATTTCAAAGTTTCTAAATTTTCAAATCTTTCAAATGGTGCTGTTGGAATATTATTATCTGCGTAAAATTGTTTCTGGATTCCCTTATTTTGAATTCCTTTTAAGGTTTTTGGAGAAGGATATACTTTTAAACCTTCATTTTCAAGTTGGGTTAAAGCTTCAAGGTTAACCAATTCGATTTCGAAAGTCAGAACATCGACTTGTTTTCCAAAATTGTAAACCGTTTCATAATCCATCAAATCGCCTTTGAAGAATTTATTGCAGGCAATTTTGCTCGGAGCTTCGTCACTCGGATCTAAAACATAAGTTTGTATATCAAATTTTCTGGTGTCAGACAAAAGCATTTTACCTAATTGTCCTCCGCCTAATATTCCTAATTTAAAATCAGAAGAAAAATAATTCATTTGTAGTTGTGTTTTTGCAAAGATACTTGATAAAATAGAAATGCCAATTTATTGTGTATTGAATTGCTGTTTTTTCCTATTACCGGAACTAAAAAAAAGGATTGTTTCAAATGTTAAAATTTTTTAAAATATCTCGTTTGAAAATTTGGTTTTGTGGGTCTGAATTCCGTACGTTTGATCCGATTTTTAAACGCCATAGATTTAATAAAGTACATGACCACAAACGATTGGGCAAAACATATTCAAAAGTTTCTCTTTCTTTTAAAAGATGACTTTTTCGAATTACCATACTTGTCTAATTCTCCTCAGGTGATGTTAGACAGTCTTATTAAAACACCCATAATAAAACACAATGCTTTAAAGCAGTTAATTTTTTCTGATAATGCTTTCTGGAAAGGTAAAATGCGTTACCGAAAGATAGAAGAGGGTTTCTGGATTATGGAAACCAATATTTTGCTTAAAGAAAATGTCCTTGCAAAAGCTACTTATACAAAGGATCATCTCAAAGAATATTATATTTTATCGTTTTCAGTTTTCGAATATAAATTTCCTTTTAAGGATTCTGATCCTATTACTTTATTGAGTACCTGCTGGACTTTTTATAAACCTGAAACAGAAGTGGCAACCTATTTTTATAAAGGTACCGAGGGCAAATTTTTTAATATAGCCATGAGTAAAAAATGGGTGGATAAAAATATTAAATCAGGAAAATTTTGTGGGAAAGGTGTTTTAGAAAGTTTTTTTAATGCTCAAAAAGGGTTTTATACCTGGCTTGATATTGCTCCAAAAGCACATATATTATCTAAAAAAATATCTAAAATATTAGACGATGAGAATAAAATTCATCTCAATACTCCGGAACTTCGAAAGTCTTGTACGAAGTTGATTACGGAGTTTTTTAAGAGTTCATTTGAAGACAGTCGTATAGCAGATAATATTTCGCTGAGCAATTTAGATTACTATAATGTAGCGAAAGCCGAGAAAATGATTTTACATAATCTTCAGTCCTCTTTTTTAGGAATAGACCAAATCGCTTATGAGGTGAATACTTCTCCAACAAAATTAAAAGCGAATTTTAAAATTGTATTCGGTTTTTCGATGCTGCAATATCATAAAGAAAAAAACATGCTTCTTGCTAAACAATTGCTTCAAAATTCTGAAGTTGAAGTTCAGATAATCGCTGCAATTACGGGTTATGAAAGTGCGAGTAAATTTGCAGCAGCTTTTAAGAAAAAATTTGGAGTGCTGCCTTCGGTTTTTAGAGAAAATTAAAATTTAGGTATGAGTTTATGAATGCAGGAAAGTGGATTAAATTTATTAAAGACAATATTAATTTTTACAGAGATGGTTTTTTTGAATTGCCTTATTTGTCTAATTCTCCTCAGGTTATTGTACAAAGTATCATTAATTCACCTTCAGTTAAACATGTTGTAGAAGAGCAGGCCGTTTACAGAAATAATCCTTTTTCGAAAGGTGTAATGCGTTATCGGGAAATCGAAGAAGGTTTCTGGATTATTGCTACCAGTATCACTTTTAAGAAAAACGTGATGCTAAAAGCCATTTATGATGAAGATTTTCCGAGCGATTATTATACGCTTACCTTTTCGGTTTTTGAAAGTGAAGTAAAACTACAAAATACATTTGCAGACAAAACCCCTTTTTCGAGCAAATACTGGGGATTTAAAAGACCCGGAACAGAAGTGGGTGCTTATTTTTATAAAGGTTCTGTTTGTGAATTCTATTTGTACGGATTTAGCAAAGAATGGGCAGAACGCAATTTTTCTTTTGGAACCTTACCTGAAGAGAATCAGATTAAAAAATTCCTAAACTCAGATAAAGGTTTTATAACCTATCAGGATATAGTACCAAATGCAGCCGAATTGTCTAAAGAAATTTTGATTAGTTTAGAAAAGAACAATCATGATTTGTTGAGCAAAGCCATCTTAAAAACACAAACATTTCAACTGATTTCTACTTTTTTTAAAAATGCTTATATAGATCAGCGAATTGGTAATTACACTCCAACAGAAACTCCCGAATATAGAAAAATTGCCAAAGCCGAAAAATTGCTTTTGGATACGATAACCAAGCCTTTTTTAGGAGTCGAATATATTGCCCAAAAAGTAGGTATGTCTCCAACAAAACTCAAATTGACTTTTAAATCAGTTCACGGTGTTTCGATGGGACAGTACCATAAAGAAAAGAAATTATTACTGTCTATGCAGATGATTCAAAATACTGATATGCAGATAAAAAATATTGCTTTGGCGATCGGTTATAAAAGTTCAAGCAAGTTTACGGCGAATTTTAAAAACCGTTTTGGAAAAATGCCTTCAGAAATACGGTTTTAATCGCTGTAAAATTCTTTCTTTTCTTCATTTTTTCAATCTTAAATCTGATTTTTTTCAATGATTTTATAAATACCGTATTTATACCTGTTTTTGTTTTTAATGTATTGATTTTTAGTGATTTGTTGTTTGTGTTTTTCAGGTTTTGAACAGTGTTGTTGGTATAGCTGATTTTGTTGGTCGTTTCGGGCTATCGATGTGTCCGAATGGGCTATTCGACGGTTGTATTTCAGTCTATTTTTGCGCTTGAAATAAATCTAAACCAACAAGTATGAAATTAAAATTACTCTTTTTTATGAGTTTATTTTGTGTTTTTCTTAATACAATATATGCTCAAAGTGTACTAATTATTTATGATGACTCGCCAACAAACGTTAATACTCAAAGTTTGAAAACGGCATTAGTCAACAAAGGTTACACGGTGACAATAAGCAGCGTAAATGAAAGTGCTTGGAATAACTCAACTGCCGAGCTAACTGGAAAAGATGTTGTTATACACTTAAATGGTACAACATATTCAACGGCCATGCCGGTAGCGGGACAAAATGCTTTAAAAGATTTTGTTGAGAATAAAAAAGGCTTGTATGTTGGAGCTGAATGGAATGCAGTAGAAGCATCAGGGATGTCAGCCATGAGTGATCTTATCCTTTTTAATAGAGTAAGTGGTACTACAACTACATTGACTTACATTGACGTTGCTGCACAATCCACTCATCCGCTACTGGCAAATGTTCCTTCATCATTTTCTTTTACGGGAGGTTTTAATGTAGGATTGTTAAAAACATTTGCTGTCCAGCCTGCTCTTGTCTTAATGAAAGAAGGTGCAAACGATGCTGTGGCAATAAGAAATTTTGGTAATGGTAAAGTTTTAAATTTTAGCCATGCAGGTAATTATAATGGCTTAGGACCATGGTCTAATGTTAATATCCAGCAAATTGTCATAGATTTTATAAGACTGTATTCAAAATCCCTTAATGTAGATACTACACCTCCAGTTGCAATCGCTAAGAATATTACAGTTTCATTAGGAGCGGCAGGAAGTGTTACCGTAGATGCATCTGATATTAATAACGGAAGTACAGACGATATTGCCATAAGTAATTATAAAATTGCACCAGGAAGTGTAGGTACAGTTTGTAATTTTACCGGTGAGGGAACTTTTTTGGAGCTAAGTGCACCTGCATCAAGTTTATTTAAAAATATCTTGTATGCTAGTTATGGAAATTCTACAGGAACTTGTGGGAATTTTGTCCCTGGTAGTTGTAATGCATCAAACAGTTTTAGTTTAGTATCAGCTGCCTTAATTAATCAGAATAGCGGAAGTATTTATTCCAGCAATGATACTTTTGGAGATCCGTGTAACGGAACACCAAAGAGGTTAGCAGTAGAAGCCAGCTATGCTCCGTCAACTACAGAAACAACCTCCCTAACATTTTCATGCACTGATATTGGTACACATAATGTTGTTTTGTATGTTACAGATAGTAGTGGTAACGTGTCAACAGCAAATGCAACAATAATTGTTAATGATAGTACGGTTCCTGTAATTACTGCAAATGGAAATAAAAATGTAAATGCTGATTTAGGTGTTTGTAGTACAAACGTAGTTGTTTCGGCAACAGCAACAGACAATTGTTCAGTTGGAACACCAACAGGAGTACGAAGTGATGCCAAATTACTTACTGATGTTTATCCTGTAGGAACGACAACAATCGCCTGGAATGTAACAGACGTGAACGGAAATGATGCTGTCGAAGTTATTCAAACGGTAATTGTAACAGACAATCAAAAACCGGTGATTACTCCAAATGGAGATCAAAATGTAAATGCTGATTTAGGTGTTTGTAGTACAAACGTAGTTGTTTCTGCAACGGCAACAGACAATTGTTCAGTTGGAACTCCAACAGGAGTGAGAAGTGATGCCAAATTACTTACAGATGTTTATCCTGTAGGAACCACAACAATCGCCTGGAATGTAACAGACGTGAACGGAAATGATGCTGTTGAAGTTATTCAAACGGTAATTGTGACCGATAATCAAATTCCGGTGATTACTTCAAACGGAGATCAAAATGTAAATGTTGATACAGATGTTTGTGGTGCAAACATAACAGTTTCTGCAACTGCTGCGGACAATTGTTTAGTTGGAACCCCAACAGGAGTACGAAGCGATGCCAAATTACTTACAGATGTTTATCCTGTAGGAACAACAACAATCGCATGGAATGTAACAGACGTGAACGGAAATGATGCTGTTGAAGTTATTCAAACGGTAATCGTAACAGACAATCAAAAACCGGTGATTACTTCAAACGGTGATCAAAATGTGACTGTTGATACAGATGTTTGTGGTGCAAATGTAACAGTTTCAGCATCAGCGACAGATAATTGTTCTGTTGGAACTCCAACAGGAGTACGAAGTGATGCCAAATTACTTACAGATGTTTATCCTTTAGGAACTACAACAATTGCATGGAATGTAACAGACGTGAACGGAAATGATGCAGTTGAAGTTATTCAAACGGTAATTGTGACCGATAATCAAATTCCTGTGATTACTTCAAACGGAAATATAAATGTAAATATTGATACAAATACTTGTGGTGCAAACGTAACAGTTTCTGCAACAGCAACAGACAATTGTTCTGTTGGAACACCAACAGGAGTACGAAGTGATGCCAAATTACTTACAGATGTTTATCCTGTAGGAACAACAACAATCGCCTGGAATGTAAAAGATGTTAATGGGAATGATGCGACTGAAGTAATCCAGACTATAACTGTAACAGACAATCAAATTCCGGTAATTGTTTCAAACGGGAATAAAAATGTAAATGCTGATATAAATGTTTGCGGGGCAAATGTAATTGTTTCAGCAACAGCAACAGACAATTGTTCTGTTGGAACCCCAACAGGAGTACGAAGTGATGCCAAATTACTTACAGATGTTTATCCTGTAGGAACAACGACAATCAAATGGAATGTACAAGATGTTAACGGGAATGATGCAGTTGAGGTAATCCAAACGGTAACTGTAAAAGACAACCAAATTCCGGTAATTGTTTCAAACGGAAATAAAAATTTAAATGTTGATGTCAATCTTTGTGGAGCAAATGTAACAGTTTCGGCAACAGCCACAGACAATTGTACGGTTGTAACCCCAACAGGTGTACGAAGCGATGCCAAATTACTTACAGATGTTTATCCGGTAGGAACAACAACAATCATCTGGAATGTAAAAGATGTTAACGGAAATGATGCAATTGCAGTAACTCAAACGGTAAAAGTAACAGACAATACTTTGCCAACTGTTCGTACTAAAAATATAACAGTTCAGCTTGACGCAGCAGGAAATGCATCAATAACGGCAAATCAAATCGACAACGCAAGTTCTGATACGTGCGGAATAGCTTCTGTAGCTGTGAGCCCAACTACTTTTAGCTGTAATAATGTTGGAGCTAATACCGTAACGTTGACCGTAACGGATGTAAATGGAAATAAATCTTCGGCTACGGCAATTGTAACAGTTCAGGATAATATTTTGCCGGTTGCTAAAGCAAAAGATATTACTGTTGAACTTGATGATACAGGAAATGTTTCAATATCAGCAAATCAAATCAATAACGGAAGCTCAGACAATTGCGGTATTGCTACCATTACGCTTGACAAACTTTCTTTTAATTGTGCCAATGTTGGAGTAAATAAGGTTGTTTTAACGGTAAATGATAAAGCTGGAAATACAGCAACTACAACTGCAAAAGTTACGGTTGTAAATACTTTTGGAGATAATGACAAAGACGGAATTGCTGATAATTGTGATAACGATGATGACAATGATGGAATTTCAGATTCATCGGATAATTGTCCAATTACCTTTAATCCATATCAGGAAGATCGTAACCATAATGGAATCGGAGATGCCTGCGATAAAGATCAGATAAACATTTCTGAAGCCTTTACTCCAAACGGAGATGGTATCAATGATACATGGATTATCTCTAATATTGAATACTATCCTGCTTCAACTGTACGTGTTTTCAATCGCTGGGGAACAGAAGTGTTTGTTGCCAGAAATTACCAAAATGACTGGGACGGACATTATAAAGGAAATTCAAGTTCGTTACCTGAGTCAAGTTCTTATTATTACCAAATTGATTTAGATGGAGATGGTAAAACAGACAGAGAGGGTTGGATATACATTAACAGGTAATTGAAAAAATAAAATTTTAGAAATGAAAATAATTAAAAATATATTGGCGGGAGCATTACTACTTTTTAGTAGTATGATTTTTGCCCAACAAGAAAGTCTTTTTACAACCTATCGTTATCACATGAATCTTGTAAATCCGGCTTATGCGGGTGTAGATGGAGAAACTGTTTTAGCGAGTACTATTCGTCAGCAATGGACAGGAATTAAGGATGCGCCAAAAACACAGGCAGTCTCTTTTGGAACATCGGTAGGGAGTAATCTGGGACTTGGAGTTTCTATGGTTTATGATAAAACCTTTATCGAAAAGCAAACGCAGCTAGGTCTTGATGTGTCGTATAAAATTCAGTTGGGAGCCCTTACAGATTTGTATTTAGGAATAAAAGCCGGAGGAAATTTTTATAACGTTAATACCTCAGGCCTTGAAACCTATGTGCAACAATCAGATCCTGCTTTGGCAACTATCAATCAGTTTAATCCCAATGTGGGTGTTGGAGCATTATTAAAAAACGATAAATTTTTTGTATCCCTTTCTGTTCCAAGAATATTGAATACGGAACGTGCAAGAAATAAAGATGGCTACACCGCTGTTGCGACAGACAGAGCCCATATTTATCTAAGCAGTGGTTATGACTTTGATTTTGAAACCGCAACATCTTTAATTTTAAAACCGTCATTTATGATGCGTTATGTTAATGGTGCGCCTCTTTCTGTAGATCTTAATCTGATGTTGCAAATCGAGAAATTTTTAGAAATAGGAGCAAGTTACAGAGTAGATAATGCTTATGCAGGATTACTGGGATTAAATATTAGTGATCGCATGACTCTTGGTTACGCCTACGAAGTAAGTACCGGAAATGTAATGGCAAGTGCTAAAAACTCAAACGAATTTTTCCTTCGTTTTAAGTTTTAAAAACGATAAAAACACAATAATCTGAACTGTGTTATTTTTATTTTTTGAGTAGGAAAAAAGAGGGCATCTGTAGGTAGATGCCCTCTTTTGATTTTATAAAACGTCATTAGAAAATGGCATCAATAGTATTCGATCTTCTTTAATACTTCTTTGGCAACGGCTTTATATGCTGCAGAATGATTTGCGTAATCCTTATTCAGGATAATTTGCAATTCAGGGTGAATCCAATCGTAGTAATTTCCCAAAACATATAAAGTTCTTATCGAATAAGCTTTTGTAGCAACTTTGGTATCGTTGATAAGCCAATCGAAAGAAGCCTCAATACAATCCTGCAGATTAGTTTCGGAAAGAGAAACATCGTTCTCATTTTTCTTATAATGCGATTTGATTAAAAGCTGTACCACTTTTGCAATGGGCCTGATCGAACTTTCATCTTTTAAAACTTTTAAGTTCGAACAAAAAAAATCAAGATGAGGCTGGAGCCAGATCAATTCCTCATAAGATACAAATTCTAAAATCCAGCAGGCCTTATGATTGTTCTTGTCTGATGGGGTAAAAGAAATTCTAACCAATTCACCAAAAAATGAAGGACTCTCTAAGACCTCTCTGGCCACTTTAAGTCGGTTTTCTCTGTAGGCACTTACGTAATCGAGTTTTGTTTGTAATTCAGAATACATTTTTGTGGAGTTTAATACACATCTAAAATAAGTAATTTAATGAAACAGTACCATAATAATTAACAGGGAGCCCGGGATAATAATATCGGGGTGCTGCATTCCCAACGGTCACTGCATTAGGCAAAATCAGGGAAGCATATTTTTCATTGGTAACATTGTTTACTCCAAAAGCGAAATGGGTATTTAAATTTGGGAGAATTTCAAAACCATATCCTGTTTTAAAATTGAGAATAGCATAAGAATGAGAATAAACCGTATTAGCATCATTGAGCGGAATTTTATCTGTAAACTGATAATCGGCAGAAAAATAAAGCCCCAAATTGGTATTGAAACGAATTCCTGCGTTTACTTTGTTTGCCGCAACACCAGTTAGTTTATTTCCCGAATAATCATTTCCGTTGTCGACAAAATCTTTAAATTCATATTTTCCTAAAGAAGCGCTGATAAACGAATTCAAAGTAAAAAATCGATTCATTGGCCAATTGTATTTTGCCATAATTTCGATTCCTTCATGAAATGTTTTTCCGGCATTAATCCCTTCATATTGATCGTCACCAATTCTTTTTGCGACCAATAAATTTTTTATTTCCATTCGATACACTGCAAATTCAGTGTAAAGATTTTTATCGAAAAAATAGAATTTTCCGCCCACTTCAAAATTATACCCGCTTTCCGGTTTTATATCCGAGTTTATATTGCCGCTGCTTGTAAGAGTTTCTTCGGTAGCAGGTAATGAAAATCCGCGGCTAGCCGAAAAATATAAAGTCTTTTCGGGATGAGGTTTAAACAGAAAAGACAATTGTGGCGAAAAAATCCCGTCATAACTGTATTTCTCAGTCGAAGAAATGGCGTTGGGAAGAAAGTTTGTCAGTTCAAAATGTGTTGCATTATAATTTAGTCCCGCCTGAATTTCGAATTGATCAGAAATCAAAGTTCTAATCTGCGAAAATATATTGTAAAAATGTCTTTTCTGATCTGTTTCAGTGAGTTGCTTACCTTGTAAACTGCCTTGCCCGTTATTCGTTTTGTATAAATTTTCGAAAGTATTTCCATTATAATTATCCGTAAAATATTCGATTCCGGCGATAAACTGATTTTCTGTTTTACTGATTTTAAAATTTCCTGAAAACTGCGTTCTTCCTCCCGTACCAAAAGTATACTGACGTAAAATGTCAAAAGGCCGGGGCTCGTTACTGTCCTTATAATTTACAAATATTGAAGTAGAACTATGAAGGTGATCATTAATTTTAAAATCATAAGCCAATCCTGCCAAAGACGATTTGTATTCTTTAAATCCTTTAGAGGTTACCCAGGTTGGGGCGCCTAATTTTGGATTACTATCAAATACTTCTTTACTTATAGAACTCGGAATGTAAGCTTTCAGGTAAGTATAATTGGAGAAATAAGTCAGTTTGTTGTTTTTCTTTTTAAATAATTCTCCTGCAAGTGTAACACCTTCACGATCATAAGAACTATTTTCCCGCCATCCATCTGTTTTAAGTTTATGGTAGTTGATATTTAAGCTTGAGCTTTCTTTCGTTAAACTATAATTCAGGCTATTCTTGAGTAATCCAAACGAACCAAAAACACTACTGATACTAGCATTTTCTCCTTTTATTTTTGAAAGTTGAGGTGAAATCAAAATTGCGCCCCCCAAACCTGCTCCGTAAATACTCGAAAGCGGCCCCTTGATTACTTCAATCTGTCCAATGTTTTCGAGATCAATATCATCAATAACCGTTTCGCTGTTTCCGGAAGTCAGCGGAATACTGCCATAAAAAGCTCTTATTTTATTTGTCCCGTAAGGCGTTCTTGCACCAATACCACGAATCGAAATTCGGGTTGTCGTAAAATTCGAAGACTGCATAAAGACTCCCGGAATTGTATTGATTACAGTGCTAATATCTGTGGCGTTATTTTGTAAAAGGTCTTTTTGGGATAAAACTCCTATCGAAGCAGGCGTATTCTGCAATCGATTATTAAAATGAAGCGGACTAATAACTACTTCTTCCAGTTTTTGTGTTTTTACAGAATCGATAGTTTTGCCTTCTCTTTCCTGTGCTTCGGTATTTTGAAAAACACAAAACACAAAAAAGAAAAAGCAATATTTTTTTATAAACATACAAGAGTTTTGATTGGTTTTTGCGTGTAATTTAAACACATAGACACATAGCTTTTAATGGCGTAAAAAAGACATTTCACTTAGTATTAATGCACATAGTTATGTGAGAAAAAATGCATTTCTTTTTTTAGCTTTAGAAAACACAAAGTTCGCAAAGCTAGTTCGATACAAAGCTTTGGGGATTTTGCATTTTTATAAAAACTACAGAAAAAACGTAGCGTTCTTACGTTAAAATTAATTCAGCATCCAAGAAAGCCTAATTTGGAGTCTATTTATTAGCTGTTACCTTCCAAATTGTATTTCCGCTGTCATCATTAACCAAAAGCGATCCGTCTGGTGTAACCGTTACCGCAACTGGACGTCCGTAAACTTCAGCTTTATCAGCATTTGAAACAAAGCCGGTTAAAAAGTCTTCTGGTTTTCCAGAAGGTTTTCCATTCGCAAAAGGAACAAAGACCACTTTATAACCCGATATTTTGGCACGATTCCAGGAACCGTGTTGTCCTACGAAAATTCCGTTTTTATATTTAGCAGGAAATGAATTTTTAGTATAAAAAGCCAATCCTAACGAAGCAGTGTGTGCACCAACCGGAACATCAGGAACAATTGCTTTTGCCACAAGGTCCTTTCGTTCGCCTTTCATTCTCGGATCCGGAATATTTCCATAATACGAATAAGGCCAGCCATAAAAACCGTCTCTTTTTACACTCGTTACATAATCAGGAACAAGATCGTCACCCAATTCATCACGCTCGTTAACGGCTGTCCAAAGTTCCTTATTTATAGGATTCCAGTCCATTCCAACCGGATTTCTAATACCTGCGGCATAAATTTTCTCGCCGGTTCCGTCAGGATTAATTTCTAAAATAGCAGCACGGCGACTCTCTTTATCCATTCCGTTTTCACCCACATTGCTTCCAGATCCCACAGAGACATAAATTTTTGTTCCCTCAGAATTCGAGATTATATTTCTGGTCCAGTGATTGTTGTATCCGCCGGCAGGAAGTTCCAGAATTTTAGTTCCTTTAGTATCTAATTTTAATGGATTATTTTTATAAGGATATCGATATAATCCGTCAGTGTTGGCAATATAGAAAAAGTCCTTTAGAACCAGCATTCCAAAAGGTTTATTTAAATCTTTTATAAAAATCTCGCGTGTTTCAAACTCGCCGTCTTTATCTTTATCGCGCAATATCGTAATTTGATTTTTACTCGTTCTTGTACCGCTTTCTACAACAAAAATATCGTTGTTTGGAGCAATATAAGTCCAACGCGGATTCTCGAAACCATCTGCAAATTTCGTAACCGTGAATCCTTCTGGAGCAATTGGTGTTTTGCCTTCCGGCCAGCCAATAACTTTGCTGCTGTTGGTTTTCGATTCAGTCGCATAAGGTGGTGGCAAAGTAAGATCACCAATCGCTGTTTTTACAATCGTATTAGGCTGCTTAGCCAGAGTTTCTTTTTCTTCTTTTTTAACCTGTCCGTTGCAGGCAGTTAATACGGTTAGTAAGGATATTGAAAACAATTGTGTGATATTTCTCATTATGATTTAGGGTTAAATGTTTATAGAACAACAATTTAGTAAAATTACAAATGTTTTTAAGGAAATATTTGTAAATATTATGTGATATTTAACATTCTCAAAAAAATACATCTCCAATATATTTTGATACCAACAGTTTGGTTGTAATTCTGTATCTTTGCGCATTATTTTAAACATAAAAATAATGATACAACTTCACGATAAACAATTTGTTCCGTTTATTTCGGCTAAAGAAATTGATTTTGCTTTAACTAAAATAGTTGCTCAGGTACAAGATGATTTCGGAGATGATACTCCAATTTTTATTGGCGTTTTAAACGGTGCATTTATGGTTGTTGCCGATTTTTTAAAAAAGTACAAAAGCCCTTGCGAAGTTTCATTTATTAAAATGGCATCTTATCAAGGAACCGAAACGACCAATACCGTAAAAGAATTAATTGGAATTAATCAGGATTTGTCCGGCAGAAGCGTTGTCATTATTGAAGATATTGTAGATACAGGAAACACAATCGAAGAGTTAAAGCACCTCTTCAAAGAACAAAATGTAAAACATTTTAGAGTGGCTACATTATTCTTTAAACCGGAAGCTTATAAAAAAGACATCAAAATAGATTACATCGGAATCAGGATTCCAAATAAATTCATCGTAGGTTACGGATTAGATTACGATGGTTTAGGGCGAAATTTATCCGAAGTATACAAATTAGCAGAATAACAAACACACAACTATATATTCATTTAAAACTTCTTATAAAAAACAGAAGTAACAACACTCACTTATATTATGATTAATATTGTTTTATTTGGAAAGCCGGGAGCAGGAAAAGGAACTCAGGCAGAATTTTTAAAAGAAAAATACAAATTAACACATCTTTCAACAGGAGATATTTTTCGTTATAATTTAAAAAATGATACAGATTTAGGTAAAAAAGCAAGAGTTTTTATGGACAATGGAGAATTAGTTCCTTGCGAAGTTACCACAGCAATGTTAATTGATGAAGTAAATAAACATCCCGATACACAAGGTTTTTTGTTCGATGGTTATCCAAGAACATTAGATCAGGCAGTAGCCCTCGATAAATTTTTACCAACAATTGGGTCAAGTGTTACCGCTACAATCGCATTAGAAGCAGATGACGAAATTTTAATAGCACGTTTATTAGAAAGAGGAAAAACAAGTGGCAGAGTCGATGATCAGGACGAAGAAAAAATTCGTGTAAGATATCAGGAATACAACGAAAAAACAGCTCCGCTAATTGGGTATTATAAAGAACAAAATAAGTTTCATGCCGTAAATGGTATCGGAACCATCGAAGAAATTACAGAGCGATTAACGTCAGTTATAGATAATTTGTAGAAGCTTTTTCCAGCTGCCGTTTCAAGTCCTCACTAAAAAAACTATTTTTCCACACCATAAAACGAGCTTCCGCTGGTCGCTGTTTTCTGGCAGGAAAAATTAGTTTTTTTAGCTCCGGGCTTTTCACTTTATCTGGGCTATAACACATTTAGGTTACAAATTACATCAACAGACTATTAATAACGAATAAACCATACATTGGAAATACTAATAATATTTTTTCTAATACTATTAAACGGAGTTTTCTCTATGTCAGAGATCGCATTGATTTCAGCTAGAAAAAACAGACTCGAAACTGCCGCAAAAAAAGGAAACAAAAGTGCCAAAATTGCACTCGATTTAGCCAATTCGCCAAATAAGTTTTTATCAACAGTACAAATCGGGATTACCTTAATCGGAATTCTAACAGGTATTTATAGTGGAGATAAAATCACCATAGATGTAGAAACTTTCGTAACCGGATTCGAAGTTTTAAAACCCTACGCACATTCAGTTGCAGTAGGAATTGTAGTAGTAGTTTTGACATTTTTCTCATTAGTTTTAGGAGAATTGCTTCCAAAACGAATCGGGTTAAATTATCCCGAATCGATTGCAAAAATGGTAGCAATGCCAATGAAGATGATTTCGATCATTACAGCACCTTTTATTTGGTTGTTAACAACTTCAACAGATTTTTTATTGAATATTTTTCAAATAAAACCAACTGCTGACGGTAAAGTAACCGAAGAAGAAATTAAGGCCATCATAAAAGAAGGTACAGAAGTTGGAGAAGTTCAGGAAATCGAACAGGATATTGTAGAACGCGTTTTTCATATTGGAGACAGAAAAGTAAGTTCTCTAATGACACACCGAAAATCAGTAGACATGCTGCCTTTCAATGCCGATAAAGCCAAGATAAAAGAACTCGTCTTAATGGATTTACATACTGTTTATCCGGTTTACAGAGACAATTACGACGATATTGTAGGGATTGTAACCCTTAAAAATATATTTGCAAATATCGAAAGTGATCATTTCGATTTAGGAGCAATCATGATCGATGCTCCCTATTTAATGGAGCAGACAACAGCTTATAAAGCATTAGAAAATTTCAAAAAAACAGGAGTTCATTATGCTTTAGTTTCAGATGAATACGGTGTTTTTCAGGGAATAATTACCCTAAACGATATTCTGGAAGCCTTAGTTGGAGATGCATCAGATTTTTATAAAGATGAATTTCAGCTAATAGAAAGAGAAGATGGCTCATGGTTAGTTGACGGACATTATTCATTACACGATTTCTTAACTTATTTTGAGTTAGACGAATTGACAAATGATTACGAAGTAAATACCGTAAGCGGAATGATTATGACTGAGCTTTCTCATATCCCAAAGGAAGGCGAAAAATTAATCTGGCAAAAATTTGTATTAGAAGTCATCGATATGGATGGTGTAAAGATTGATAAAGTGTTGGTAAAAGCACTTAAAGAGTAGAGGAAATTTGTTTTAGGTTTTTTTATGTTTCAGATTTTAAGTTATCTCGCGCTGAGCCAACCTGAAACCTGAAACCTGAAACCTGAAGCTACACATAAACAAAAAAAAATGACAGAAGGAAATTTTGTAGATTACGTTAAGATATATGTTTCGTCCGGAAAAGGAGGAAAAGGATCTACGCATTTACATAGAGAGAAATTTATTGAAAAAGGAGGCCCGGACGGAGGAGACGGAGGTCGAGGCGGACACGTATATTTGGTTGGTAATAAAGGACTTTGGACACTGTTTCATTTAAAGTTTGCCAGGCACATTAAAGCGGGGCACGGTGGAGACGGAGGAGGAGACCGCAGTACAGGAGCTGACGGAGAAGATAAATTTATCGAAGTGCCTCTGGGAACTGTTGTAAAAGACAAAGAAACCGGAGAAACGTTGTTCGAAATTACCGAAGATGGTGAAAAAAGAATTCTGTCAAAAGGAGGAAAAGGCGGTTTAGGAAACTGGCATTTTAGAAGTTCAACCAACCAAACCCCACGTTATGCACAGCCAGGTTTACCAGGAGTAGAAATGGATGTGATTCTGGAGCTTAAAGTTTTGGCAGATGTTGGACTGGTAGGTTTCCCAAATGCAGGAAAATCGACTTTATTGTCAGTATTGACTTCAGCAAAACCAAAAATTGCCGATTACCCTTTTACAACCTTAAAACCAAATCTTGGAATTGTTGCTTACAGAGATTTTCAATCTTTTGTAATTGCTGATATTCCGGGTATTATCGAAGGAGCTGCAGAAGGAAAAGGTTTAGGACATTATTTCCTGCGTCACATAGAGCGTAACTCCACATTGTTGTTTTTAGTTCCGGTTGATACACCAGATATTAGAGCAGAATATGATATTCTGGTGAATGAGTTAACCAAATACAATCCTGAAATGCTGGATAAAGAACGTCTTTTGGTAATCTCAAAATGTGATATGCTGGATGACGAACTAAAAGCAGAACTCAAGACAGAATTAGATGTCTCTTTCAAAGATGTTCCGTATATGTTTATTTCATCAGTTGCCCAACAAGGTTTGACTGATCTTAAAGATAAACTTTGGAAAATGTTGAATGAATAAGAACATTGTTTTAATAAATACAAAACCCGACAATTTTTGATTGTCGGGTTTTTGTTTAAAAACAAAAAAACAAATAACTTTGGATGAGTTTAGTCAAGAACTAAAGTCCAAAATTTTTAGAAATTCCGATATTGAAAGTCTTTCCGAAATTAAAACCAAAACGTTCTTGTCTTGGGTCATTTTTTCCATCTAGATTATCATACTTAACTCCTCCAATAGAAAAGTTTAAACCAAAACCTCTTTTCATATTAATGAATAATCCCGGATCTAAACTTGCATAAATTCCTTTTGCATTGTTCAAAGAAGTGTTTTGGTAACCTGCTCCCAGATCTGTATAAAATGAAAATGTTTCAGATAACGGAGTTGAATAACGTACAAAACCTCCAATTTTGTAATTTTCAGTTTTTTCAAACCCTTTAACATTCAGAGTGCCAATTGTTCCTTCTATACCAGCTGTCCAGTTGTCTGCGAATTGGTAACCTACTTTTGGAGAAAATTCAAAACTAGTTGATTTAGAATCACCAATTTTTTCTGAAGCAAATCCAACATTTCCACCTAATAAGATGGATCCTTTTTGAGCATTTGTGATTGTTGCAATAAATAATGCAATCACCAATAATAATTTTTTCATTTTAGTTTGATTAAATAATTTTCACAAAAATACAAAATTAAAAATTGTAAGAAATGGTTTAGTTATTTTTTTTGTATTTGAAAGTATATTTTTATAAATAAGACAAATAATTAAGAGGTTTTGGCTTTCTTTACTTCGGATTTTAAGAATTTTATAAAATTAGAACTGCCGGTAATGGTTATATTTTCCTCTTTCTGGAATTGTGAATTTCGTAAAATAGTCTTAAAATGTGTTGAGTATCTTTTGGTTTTAGTGGCATGTACTATTTTTTGTTGCGGAAATGAATTATATTCGCATCAATTAAACAAAATAACATGAAAAAAATAGTTTTATTCTTGACCATGTGCCTTATGGCTTTTCCGGTAAGAGCTGATGAAGGAATGTGGTTCTTGATGTTTATCGAGAGATTGAACCATAGAGATATGGAAAAAATGGGCTTACAATTAACGGCCGAAGAAATTTACAGTATTAATCATCATAGTTTAAAAGATGCAATTGTACAATTTAACGGAGGTTGTACGGCAGAGATTGTTTCTAAAGAAGGATTGGTTTTAACCAATCATCATTGTGGTTATAATGCAATTGCTGAACTATCTACAGCAGAACAAAATTATTTAAAAGATGGCTTTTGGGCAAAACAAAGAAGTGCCGAGATGAAACCAAAATCACTATATGTTCGTTTTTTTGTTCGTATGGATGACGTTTCTAAAAGAATCTTATCGAAAGTAAATGATCAAATGACAGAATCTGAAAGAAACAAAATCATTCAGCAGGAAATCAATTTGATTGAAAAAGAAAATAGCGAAGGAGGAAAATATACTGTTTCAGTTCGTCCTTTCTTTCAGGGAAATGAATATTATTATTTTGTTTACCAGGATTATACAGACGTTCGTTTAGTAGGAACGCCGCCGGAAAGTGTTGGTAAATTTGGTGGAGATACAGACAACTGGGAGTGGCCACGTCAAACAGGAGACTTTTCAATGTTCAGAGTATATGCGGATAAAGACGGAAATCCTGCGGCTTATTCTAAAGACAATGTGCCTTTACAGCCTAAACATTATTTACCAGTAAGTATTAAAGGAGTTAAGGAAAATGATTTTGCTATGATTTTAGGTTATCCTGGAAGAACAAATCGTTGGATGCCGGCTGGCGGAATTGAGCAAAACATAAAATATGCATATCCTGCATGGGTTGAAGGTGCTAAAACCGGAATGGACGTGATGAAAAAGTATATGGATAAAGATGCAACAGTTCGTTTGCAATATGCATCTAAATATGCTTCGACAGCAAACTACTGGAAAAACCGTCAGGGTATGATTGATGCTTTAACAAAAGCAGGAACAGTAGATGTTAAAACAGCGCAGGAAGATAAATTCTACGAATGGGCAACTAAACCAGCCAACAAAGAAAAGTACGAAAATGTAATTCCTACTATTAACGATTATTACAGAGAAACGAATTTAAAAGCGAGTCATGATAACTACTTAACACAGCTTTTACGTACTTCCAGTTATGCAACAGGACCAGCAAATTTAGGAAATGCACTGATTGCTTATTACAATGAAAATGATGCTAAAAGAGCAGAAATGCTTCCTAAAATTAACGCTATGATTGATAATATTTATGGCGAATTTTATGCACCGCTTGAAAAAGATGTGTTAACTGCTCAATTAAATTTGTATGCTGCCAAAGCTGCTGATTATGGTTTAGCTCCTCAAATAGCTAAAATGAAATCAGAGAACAAAGGTGATTTTGCTGCAGAAGTAGCAAAAGCAACCGAAATAAGTTATTTTACTACTAAAGAAAAAGTATTAGCATTTATGGCTAATCCAAAACCATTAGCGATTGTACACGATCCTTTGTATATCATTTCTAATGATTTGTTGATAAAATATCGTTCTAAATCTGATGATCAGGCAAAAGCTGATGATGGTTTTGCAACAGCTTATCGTAAACTGGTTGAAGGTTTAAGAGAATCAAAATTAAATGCGATTCAATATCCTGATGCAAATTCTACATTGAGATTAACTTACGGAAAAGTTCGTGCTTTACCTGCAGATCCGCGTAATGATGCTAAAGTAAACAACTACACAACCATGGAAAGTATGGTTAAAAAGTACAAAGCAGGAGATCAGGAATTTGATTTACCAAAACGTTTGTTAGAATTAAACAAAGCGAAAGATTTTGGGCAATATGCAGATAAAGCTGGATATATGCCGGTAAACTTCTTGACAGATAATGATATTACAGGAGGAAATTCAGGTTCACCAGTTCTTAACGGAAAAGGAGAATTAATTGGAATTGCTTTTGACGGAAACATCGAAGCTATGGCCGGAGATGTTATTTTTGATCCAAAATTGCAAAGAACAATTAACGTAGATATTCGTTATGTACTTTGGATTATTGACAAATATGCCGGAGCCAAAAATATTATTGATGAATTGACTATTGTAAAATAATTCAATTTGATATAAAAAATAAAAAACCCGACAGGTTCTCAAGCTTGTCGGGTTTTTTGTTTTTAATTAATTTATCTGCAAAAGCAAATCAGGCATTCTATATTTCCTTATTTTTGAAACATGAAAAAACTACTCTTTCTTTTTTTAATTATGCCCATTTGTATTTGGTCACAATCGAATCTTGAAAAAGGAGAGAAATTATTTCAGGTAAAAAAATATGATGAAGCAGAAGTTGTTTTTGAAACAATACTAAAAGTAAATCCATCTGATATAAAAGTATTGGAGTACTTGGGAGAAATTGAAGCACATCAAAAATCCTGGGTAAAAGGGGCTGAATATTTCAAAAAGCTAAAGGAATTAAAACCTACTGAGGCTGATTATTTTTTTAAATATGGCGGTTGTTTGGCTATGAGAGCAGTGGAAGTCAATAAGATAAAAGCTTTTACGATGGTTGATGATATGAAGGAAGCTTTTGAAAAAGCAATTGCTCTAAATCCAAAACACGTTCAGGCGAGATGGGCTTTGATAGAAATATATTTACAACTGCCCGGAATTTTAGGAGGAAGTGAATCAAAAGCAATTGCCTATTCAAACGAATTAGCTCAATTTTCGCCAGTAGACGGATATTTGTCCCGCGGAAGAATCGAAGAATATTTTAAGAGATATACTGCTGCTGAAAAAAATTATATCAGAGCAAATGAAATTGGTAAATCAAAAGTCACATTTCAAAAATTATATAATTTATATTTGAATAAATTAAAAGACCCTAAAAAAGTGAGGGAATTGAAACAGAAAGTTGAGTGATCATAATTAGTACTCAAATTAAATTCTAAGATTAATTAGAATTTGGAACTTAAAAATTAGAATCTTAAATGAAAACACATTTCATCGCCATAGGCGGAAGTGCCATGCATAATTTAGCATTAGCATTGCATAACAAAGGATATCAGGTTACAGGTAGTGATGATGCTATTTTTGAACCATCAAAATCGAGATTAGAAAAAAAAGGAATTTTACCAAAAGAAATGGGGTGGTTCCCTGAAAAAATTACAGCCGATATTGATGCTATAATTTTAGGAATGCACGCAAAAGCAGATAATCCTGAATTGTTGAAGGCACAGGAATTGGGTCTGAAAATTTACTCTTATCCAGAGTTTTTATACGAGCAGTCTAAAAATAAAACACGTGTTGTAATTGGCGGTTCTCATGGAAAAACAACTATTACTTCGATGATTTTGCATGTTATGCATTATCATAATATCGAAGTTGATTATATGGTAGGAGCACAATTGGAAGGTTTTGATACTATGGTACATCTTACAGAAGAAAATGATTTTATGGTTCTGGAAGGCGATGAATATTTGTCTTCACCTATAGACAGACGGCCAAAATTTCATTTGTATCAGCCTAATATTGCTTTAATTTCCGGAATTGCATGGGATCATATTAATGTATTTCCAACCTATGAAAATTATGTAGAACAGTTTGAAATTTTCATTTCAAAAATTACAAATGGAGGAATACTGGTTTACAACGATGATGATGCGGAAGTAAAGCGAGTAGCAGAAGCTGCCACAAATCCAATTCGCAAACTGGCTTATACAACACCAAAATATACTGTAAGTGATGGTGTAACTTTGCTGGAAACTCCCGAAGGAGATATGCCAATTGAAGTTTTTGGAGCACATAATTTAAATAATCTAGCCGGAGCCAAATGGATTTGCCAAAACATGGGCGTAGATGAAGCTGATTTCTACGAAGCAATTGCAAGTTTTAAAGGGGCGTCGAAACGTTTGGAAAAAATTGCCGAAGGAAAAGGAAAAGTGGCTTACAAAGACTTTGCACACTCACCAAGTAAAGTAGCGGCAACTACAAAAGCGGTTAAAGAGCAATATCCAAACCGAACTTTGGTAGCTTGTTTGGAATTACATACTTACAGCAGTTTAAATGCAGAGTTTTTAAAAGAATACGAAGGAGCACTTGAATATGCTGATGTCGCAGTTGTATTTTATTCGCCGGATGCTGTAAAAATTAAGCAATTAGAAGAAGTGACTTACGACCAGATTGCTAATTCTTTCAACAGAAAAGATTTAATTATTTATACAAATCCTGCCGAATTCAAAGAATATCTATTCAATTTAAATCTTGATAACTCAGCTTTATTATTGATGAGTTCAGGAAATTATGGCGGATTGAATTTTGATGAAGTAAAAGCATTGATTAATTAGAAAATTAGTCAACTTAAAATTAGATGTTGTGCCAGTTGCTGTTTTTGTAACTGGCATTTCTTTTTAGATTTTACTTCCAATATCTATAATGCCCTGTTATCTTGTATTCGAACAAACAATCTTGAAGGACTTGTCCGTTGCCAACATTGTGTAGAATTAGATTTCGTTTTCCATCAGAAGATTTTCGGTTGCTAACAATGCCAATGTGGGGTAGTTTATTATTAATCATCCAGGTTACAAGTTCCCCTGTTTTATAATCTTTCGGATTTTCTGTTACAGGAAGTTTTTCTCCTTTTCTGGCAAAAAAGACTTCTAAATTAGGAACTCTTCTGTGATCAATATTTGTGTCTGTTTTGGTCATTCCCCATTTCTTTAAATTTGGATATGTAGCATAATTTTCAACCATATCTTCATGAACTTCTTTTTGTAAATCGATGCCTAATTTTCGATAAGAACGAATAACAACATCTGTACAAACGCCTTTGTTTTTAGGAACGTCTCCATTTGGATAACTAATAGAAAAATAAGCAGGATCATAGTGCACAGAAGGATCAATAATAGAAATTGCCGCGTTTGATAATTTATCTGCAAAAGTTTTATTGTGAGTTGAAAGGTTTTCAGAAATAGAAATTTGTTCTTGCTTTTGGTTACATGAACAAAAAAGGCTAATTATTACCAAAAGATAAGTAGTTTTCATTGGTTTTTAATAAATTTAGAGGTTTTCAATATGCATATTTGCATTTAAAATTAATTAATTTTAAAATAGTAATGACTATCCATGCCTGATTTTTCTTATTTTTTAGATATATTAGCCTTTTAAGATTATGGTAAAATGAATTCAAGAATAAAGGTTGTAAGAACAACAAGCGAAAACACGGATTTTATATCCTTGATAAAAATATTTGACACTTTTTTATGGGATCGCTATCCTGAACTCAAACAGGATTATTGGGGTAATAACCTAATAGAATTTAATGCAAATGTTGTTCTTATTTATTTAGATGAAAAAGCGGTTGCATGCGGCTGTTTTAAAAAATATAATGAAAACACTGTAGAACTAAAACGAATGTTTGTTTCGCCCGAAGCAAGAGGTTTAGGTCTGGCACAATTTGTAATTAAAGAACTTGAAAAAGAAGCTAGGAATCAAGGTTTTCAAATCATGATTTTAGAAACCCTGTACAAACAAATTGAAGCCATAAGCTTATACCAAAAGGTAGGATTTGAAATTATTGAAAACTATGAACCTTATGTAGGTTTGTTGAATAGTGTTTGTATGAGCAGATCAATTAATACCGTACAATAGATGGCAACTTATTTTTCAATTTCAAAGTGGTCCGAAGAAGATCGTCCTCGTGAAAAATTAATGCTTAAGGGTAAAGAGGCCTTGAGCAACGCTGAATTAATTGCTATTTTAATTGGATCAGGAAGCAGAAATGAATCTGCGGTTGATCTAAGCAGGCGCATTCTAGCAAGTGCTTCTGATAACCTCAATTCTTTATCAAAATTAACAATTGCGCAACTAATGAACTTTAGAGGAGTAGGTGAGGCCAAGGCAATAACAATTGTTGCTGCCTTAGAACTTAGTCGTAGAAGAAGAGTTGAGGAAACTGCTAAATTGGAAAAAATCACTTCTAGTAAAATGGTTTTCGAGATCATGCAGCCTATTATCGGAGAGTTATCGCATGAAGAATTTTGGGTGCTTTTTCTGAATAATTTTAATAAAGTAATTTCTAAAGCTCAGTTAAGTAAAGGAGGGATTACCGGAACAATTGTCGATGTTCGGCTTGTTTTTAGATTGGCACTCGAAAATGGGGCTACAAGCTTGATTTTGTGCCATAATCATCCATCGGGAAACTTGCAGCCTAGCAATGCCGACAAGCAAATTACTAAAAAAATAAAACTTGGAGGAGAGAGTTTAGATGTTAAAGTTTTAGATCATTTGATTATAACTGAAACAAAATATTATAGTTTTGTAGATGAAGGAATTTTTTAACTTATGAATACCACAATTACTGATGTCTTTTTTGATTTAGATCATACACTTTGGGATTTTGATAAAAACTCAGAAATGGCTTTTGACCGAATCTTTAAAAGCAAATTTCCCCAAATTAGAACAGAAGATTTTATACTTAAATACGCCCCCATAAATCAGGAATGCTGGAAATTGTACCAGCATGATAAAATTACGCATCAGGAATTGCGTTATAACAGATTAAAGTTCTCTTTTGATGCATTAAATCTAGAAGTGTCAGATAAAGATATTAATCAAATCGCTGAAGATTATATTGAGTTTTTGACAGATAATAATTATCTGTTTGATGGTGCAATCGAAGTTTTAGATTATTTAAAAACAAAATACAGATTGCACATTATTACAAACGGCTTTGCAAGTGTTCAGGATAAAAAAATCAATAACGCCTCACTTTCAGGTTATTTTGCTACAATTACAAATTCTGAACTGGCAGGTGTTAAAAAGCCAAATAGTATTATCTTTGATTATGCAATAAATACTGCCAAAGCTTCAAAGGCAAACAGTATAATGATTGGAGATTGTCTTGATGCCGATGTTAATGGTGCATTAAACGCCGGTCTTGACGCTATTTTCTTTAACGATAAAAAGATTGAAGCACCACAGAATATAAAACAAATAACCCATTTATTAGAACTTAAAAAATATTTATAATTATGAGAATTAAATTTTTGTTGATTGCCCTTCTTGCATCAGTTGTTGGATTTTCGCAAACTGTAAATGATTACAAAGCAGTTATTGTACCATTAAAATATGATTTTCTAAAAACAGAAAACCAATATAGAATGTCAACAATGACCAAGGCAAATTTAAATAAAGCAGGTTTTCAGGCTTTTTATGGTAATGAAGAACTTCCGGCAGGTTTTGGAGATCGTTGCGATCTTTTATATGTTGATGTGAAAAAAGACAATGGTTTTTTAATTACCAAACTTTTTGTAGAATTTAAGGATTGTTACGGAAAAGTAATTTACACCTCAGAAATTGGAAAAAGTAAAGAGAAAGATTACGAAGTAGCGTACAGAGAATGTCTTGATTTAGCATTTGTTTCTATAAGTGCTTTACATTATAAATATAACGGAAATAGCGGAAGTACATCATCAAGATCAACAACAACTCCTATAGCTGCTTCTACTGTAGTTGCTGCTACAGCAATTTCGACAGCTCCGGTTGCAGATATGAAAGATCCTAATTTATTATATGCTCAGCCAACAGAAAATGGATATCAATTGATAGATAAAACCCCAAAAGTTGTGATGAAGTTGTTAAAAACATCACGTCCAGATTCATTTATAGCGATAAAAGATGGTGTTCAGGGTTCTTTGAATGCAAAAGACAATCAATGGTTTTTTGAATACTATAAAAATGATCAACTAGTTTCTGAAAAAGTGTCAGTAAAATTCTAAAAATACAATAAGGCTTTAATACCCATATTTATCTTTCCAACGGTTCTTTAAGAATTCGCGGTTGCTGTTCTCTCTCGAATTGCTTCCCGGATTATAAAGAACCGTTTCTTTTATAGCATCCGGTAAAAATTCCTGTTCAGCAAAATTATTAGCATAATCGTGCGAATATTTATAATCGTCGCCATAACCCAATTCCTTCATCAGTTTTGTTGGAGCATTTCTTAAATGAATCGGAACAGGTAAATCGCCGGTTTGTTTAACCAATTGCTGAGCGTTTCCAATTGCCATATAAGAAGCATTACTTTTAGGTGAAGTTGCCAGATAAATAGCACATTGACTTAATATAATTCTGCTTTCAGGATAACCAATAGTAGTTACCGCCTGAAATGTATTATTGGCCATTATAAAAGCAGTCGGATTTGCGTTTCCAATATCCTCACTAGATAGAATGAGCATTCTTCGGGCAATAAATTTTACATCTTCTCCACCTTCAATCATTCTGGCTAACCAATATACAGCTCCATTAGGATCACTTCCCCGAATAGATTTTATAAAAGCCGAAACAATATCATAATGTTGTTCGCCACTTTTGTCATACAAAACAGTATTTTGCTGAACCAGTTCGAAAACACGATCATTTGTAATGATGATTTCATCACCAGCGGAAGCATTTATAACAAGTTCAAAAATATTCAATAATTTTCTCCCATCTCCTCCAGAAAGTCGTAGTAAAGCTTCTGTTTCCTTCAGAATAATGTTTTTAGATACCAGATAAGTATCTGTTTTCATAGCACGATGCAGTAAAGCTTCAAGATCAGATTTTGTAAAAGCATTTAAAATATAAACTTGACAACGTGACAATAATGCAGGAATAACTTCAAAACTAGGATTCTCAGTTGTTGCACCAATAAGAGTTATCCAGCCTTTTTCGACTGCAGCTAAAAGAGAATCTTGTTGGGATTTACTAAATCGATGAATCTCATCAATAAATAAAATAGGATTTTTAGCAGTAAATAAACCGCCACTTTGCTTGGCTTTCTCAATTACATCACGAATGTCCTTTACACCCGAATTTATGGCACTTAATATATAAAAAGGACGTTTAGATTCCTGAGCAATAATTTGAGCTAAGGTAGTTTTTCCAGTTCCGGGAGGTCCCCAGAAAATTAAGGACGGAATAATTCCTTTCGAAATTTGTTGCGTCAACGAACCGTTTGGTCCAACCAAATGACTTTGACTAATGTAGTCTCCTAATTGTTGTGGGCGAATACGCTCGGCTAAAGGTGCTTCCATTTTGTAAATTTACTATTTTCAGTTCTAAATCGATACGTTTAGGAGCTATTTCCTGCTGTCTGCTTTGTCTTTTGTGGCGAACCCCGCCACAAAAGGATGCCGCTTCCATCAGGGCTAGGTTGTATCCATTAGAATATTTTTTACTTAGCTGACAAATTATCAGCAAATTAAAATTGGATAGTTTTTTGATATTCCATTCTGAACTTATATCTAAAAACAATGAATGATAACCATTTTAAATTTTCGAATGCTGTAATTGGTCTTCCAGTTTTGTCAGTTCTTTTATTGTGGATTATTTATTGGGTTCAGATCCGATTTGATTTTGATTTCTATGAATATGGAATTTACCCAAGAGAACTTTACGGTTTGCGGGGTATTTTGTTTAGTCCTTTCATTCATGAAAATTTAAGCCATTTGTATAATAATTCTATTCCTCTTTTGGTTTTATTAGCGGCTTTACAATTCTTTTATCCTAAACAATCATTTTCGGTTATTCTATACGGAATTATATTTTCAGGATTAATAACCTGGATTATAGGTCGCGCAAATTTTCATATTGGTGCCAGTGGATTGATTTATGTTTTGGTAAGTTTTATTTTCTTCAAAGGAATCCAGACACGATATTATCGTTTAGTGGCTCTTTCTCTTTCAGTAATCTTACTTTATGGCGGAATGATTTGGTATGTTTTTCCTGAGGTAGACAAAACGATTTCCTGGGAGGGGCATTTAGCTGGTTTTATTACGGGTTTTGCAATGTCTCTGATATACAAAGCCCCTGAATATGCAAAACCGATTGTTTACGATTGGCAAAAGCCTGATTTCAATCCGCAAGAAGATGCTTTTATGAAGCATTTTGATGAAAATGGTAATTTTGTCAATACAGAAGTTCCCGAAGATACTTCAGATGATTTTTCGGGCTATTTTTACTCAAATATCCCAATTAATTATACCGTAACAAAAAAAGAATCAGACGAGAATATATAAGTAATAGTACTCATTTAATTTTAAAAGAGTTTTTTTGTTCATAGCGTGTTTTTAATTAAATAAAGTTATTGCCTGTAACTTGAAATAATTATTGCTTGTACGTTGTTGTGATTTTGTGTTTTTTTGCTGTTTATAGGTTGTAGATATTTATTTGTTGGCAACAACGGAGAATATTTTCGTAATCATGTTCTCCGTTTCTCTTATGTCTTAATTCTATACGCATTCGGAAACTTAGTTACTATCTGGTTTCATGAAAATAGGATGTACCTTGTGGTATGAATCTCTATTTTAGCAATTTTAATTGACGAATTTCAGTACATCTTTATTGTTGATTTAGGAAACAAAAGTAGAAAGTTTCCATCTTAGAGTCAAATAATACTGTTCTCAGCTCCTAAATATTTTTTGACTATTCTGTTTGAAAATATTTGAAGATGTGTCAGTGCTGAAATAAAATAATCAGGAGTTAATTCAGTTGACCATTTATTATTTGTTGTTTTCGTGAACTGATATTCATTCCAAAATTGTTCATAACAGTAGTTTGTCTGTGGCTTAAATTTGTAATTAGCAAGATTACAAATAAGCAATAGGCTTAAAAATGAATATATTATGATTGTATTTTTAAGATATTCATGATATATTTATTATCGTTTTGATAATTAGCTTCTTTGGCGAACAGTTTCGTATAAAAATGCTCCACAGGCAACAGATACGTTTAAAGATCCAATTGATCCAAACATGGGCAGTTTTGCTTTTTCATCAACAATTTTAAGTACAGAAGGATTTATACCTCTGTCTTCAGATCCCATAATAATGGCTAAAGGTTCGTTTAGTGTTATGTCGTAAATATTCTGATCTGTTTTTTCAGTTGCAGCGACTGTTTTAATTCCCGATCCCTGAAGGTAGAAAATAGCATCTTTAATATGCTCAACTTTACAAATAGGTACATTGAAAACAGCACCGGCAGAAGTTTTAACGGTATCTCCATTTACTGGAGCAGAACCTGCTTTTTGAACAATGATTCCGTTTACGCCTGTACATTCTGCAGTTCTGATAATAGCTCCAAAATTTCTGGCATCAGAAATCTGATCTAATATTAAAAATAAAGGTTTTGAGCCAGATGCTATAGTCGATTCAACTAAATGTTCCAGTTCAATGAATCCAATAGGAGAGATGGTTGCAACTGCTCCCTGGTGATTATTTGGAGTTAATCGGTTTAATTTTTCTACAGGTACATAAGAGAAGTTAATGTTAGCGCGTTTCATCACTTTCATTAAGTCTTTCATTAACTCTCCGGAAATCTCTTTTTGTATAAATACTTTGTCTATTTCTTTTCCTGCCTGTATAGCTTCTATAATGGCTCTAATTCCAAATATTTGATGTTCTTTTTCCATGAGGCAAATATAGGTATAATGTTTATATAAAAAAAAACCACTCTGAATGAACAGAGTGGTTTTGATGTGTGATATGTGTTTAATTTATATCATTTTTATTGTGCCCACCAAACTGGTGTGTTTACACTTGAAACAACAGTTGCATTAGGATTCAAAGTTCTTTCTGATTTAGGTGTAAGTAATCGTACAGGAATTTTTTTAGACTGACTGATTGCATTAGGAGTTAATGCAGGGAAGCCTGTTCTTCTAAAATCATTGTATGGTTCGAATGTAGTAAACAAAGCAATATATTTTTGTGTAATAATATTTTGTAAAGTAACCGTAGCAGAAGATGCTACCGCAAAAGCAGTGTTGTCTGTGCCAGTAACGTCAACTAATGATGAGCTTATTGCGGCTTGTAAAGCAGCTTGAGCGGCAGGTATGTTTCCTAGTCTAAATTGAGCTTCAGCCTCGATAAACTTTACTTCAGTTAATGTAACAATATTTAAAGGCGTAGATGCTGTTCCAGCAAAATATGCTCCAAATTGAGATGTTACGCCAGAACCGTCTGGTGATTCAGGTGCTGCTCCAGTATATATTCCAGATCCTACTGGTTTTACCTCTTTTGCATAAAATCGTAAACGAGGATCTGAGTTTGTTTTCAATAAATCAACAAAGAATTTACCCATTCCAATATATCCTGCTCTTTGATTATTGAAGGCATACCATGAACTTTGGTTGTTTCCTCCGTCGAAAGTTGCTACAAGATTGTCTGATTTTACTGTAAACGATTTTTGTAAATAAGTTAAGGCTTTTTGAGCCGCAACAGTACTTCCGTCTTTTATAGTTAATCTCAAAGCGTATCTTGCTTTGATAGCGTAGGCAAGCTTAGTCCACTTGTCAGTATCTCCCCCGTAAAAAATATCGTCAGTTCCAGGCAAAGAAACGTTAGCGCTCTCAGGTTTAGCTAAATCTAAAATTGCTGTGTCAAGGTAAGATTGAATTGTTTCAATTACCACTTTTTGTGTGTCGTATTTTGGAGTTACATTACCGGTAACACCTCCAAATGCTTCTGAAAAAGGAATATCTCCCCATACGTCAGTTGCATATCCCATGTTAAGAGCAACTAGTATCCTCGCAATACCACCATAGTAAGGACTTGTTGCTTCATAATTTTTTATAATGGTGTTGGCATTAATACCGGCTTGGTAGATATTGCCCCAATCTCCTTCGTTGTCTAGCTCTGTTATGATATAACTTCCAGCTTCAGCAGATTGAAGTTGATTTCCATTAGTATGCTGAGTAAATATTGTAAACGTTCTGGTTAAATTACCTGTTGAGTTGTTTATTGTTCCTACTTCAGCACCTGTAAGTAGCGTCGCCGCTGAAGCTGTGGTAGGGGCATTAGGATTGTCATTAAAGGTGTCTAATTCATCTTGACATGAATTTAGAGTTAACGCTCCTAATATTATAGATAAATATATTATTTTTTTCATAATATTAAAAATTAAGTTTTAATGTTAAAGCGTAGCTTTTTGAACCTGGATTATTAAAATAATCAAAGCCATTAGTGTTTGAGCCTGATCCTGCAAGAGAGTTTTCAGGGTCTACTCCGTTGTAATTTGTAATTACAAATAAGTTTCTTGCTGAAAGTGTCAATGAGGCATCTCTAATGAATGGAGCGCTTTTTGAAAGAAGTTTTCCGAAATGGTAGCCCAAGCTAATGTCTCTCATTCTTAGCCAGTTAACATTTTCTATTTGTTGCTCATTTGCAGCACCGTTATCACCTAGGTAATTATTATAATAAAGTTTGTTTGATACTGCAATAGTATTTGCGCTTCCTGATTCTGTAACTCCAGGAATAATATAGGTAGCGCTTCTATCTTCAGCAGATTCTTCTGAAACTCCTAGTCTGTTAAGTCTAGCGTGTGTCCCGTTCCAGATATCTCCACCTTTTCTTATGTCTAGAAGGAAGCTTAAAGATATATTTTTGTAGTTAAAGTTATTTCTAATACCTGCTAACCATTCTGGGTTTGGATTACCAATGATTTGGCTTTCAGCCTGAACTAATGGTATTCCAGTTGATCCAATAATTAATTGACCAGCTTCGTTTCTTTGCCAAGCCGTTCCAACCATAACTCCTAAAGGCTGACCTTTAACAATAGATGGTGTTACGTTGCCTGAAAAGTAATCACTTCCAATTGGTGAATAATTTAAATTGTCTGCAACCGCAGTTACTTTATTTACGTTTTTACTCCAGTTTACATTAATATCCCATTGGAAATCTGTGTTTTTGAAGATATCGTATCCTAATTCTACTTCAATTCCTTTGTTTTGTACAGTTGGACCATTAGTGTATGAATTAGAGAATCCTGATGATGGTGCAACTGGTGCCTGAACTAATAAGTCATAGTTAGTAGATTGGTAAGCACTTACGTTTAAACGTAATCTTCTAAACATTTCTAATTCTAAACCTATTTCATATTCTTTGTTATGTTCTGGTTTTAAGTTAGGGTCTTTAAGTGTAGTTGTGTATCCAAAAGCTCCAACACCTCCATAAGGAGCATATAATTGCGGCCCAAATGTATCAAAATAATAAGGTGTTGTGTACGTAGTAAGAACGTTGTAAGGCGTTGGAGAAGCATACGTTTCTGCAAACGCACCTCTTAACTTACCTAGAGTTATCCATTCTGGAAGGTTAAGTGTTTTGTTAAATAACCAAGAAGCACTTACTGCTGGATAAAAATAAGAATTGTTTTTAGTAGGTAAAGTACTGCTCCAGTCATTTCTTCCTGTAAGTGTCAAATAAAATTGATCATATACACCAAATTCAACTTGTCCGTAAACACCTCTTTTTATTTGTGACATGTCATAATTTTGAGGAGTATAGTTTGTAAAGTTACTCAAGTTATACTGGTTTGGTAAAAGCATTACCGATCCTATAGTATACATGTCATTTGAGAATTTTGAATTGATAGATGCTCCTGCATTATAGCTTAATGTTAATTTGTTTTCAATAAGTGTAACATCACCATTAAAAATCAAATCAATATTATAAAGACTAGCTGTATATGTATCTAAAATTACTTGTCCGGTTCCATCTGCATTTGCGTTACCACGGCTACTGTAAGAGTAGTTTTGTTGTGCGTGTGTAGTGTAAGTGTCAACACCTGCTCTTATTAATGCATTAAAAGCTTTGCTTTGGTTGTAGGTAATATGTCCGTTAAAGATACTGCGATTTGTTTCATCCGTATAAGGGTTGTTATATACTGTATAGTAAGGATTGTCGTAAGCGAAATAATAATTTTTATTAGTTCCTTGTGGTGTTTCGTAGTCCCTTAAATCATAACTTGTAGGAGTTCTGTACAAAGACAACATAATTCCCGCAACGTTACTTCCTTTTTGAGCTCTTAATCCTCCAGTGTTAGAATATTTGAAATCAGCTCCAGCTTTTAATTTATCTGTAATGCTGTATTGTGCATTTAAGCTAACATTCGATCTTTTAAGAGAAGTGTTTGGCACAATTCCTGTTTGGTCTGTGTGTCCAAAACCAAGTCTAAATGTTGCAACATCATTACCTCCGGAAAGAGCTACGTTTTGAGTAGTAGTAATTCCATTTTGGAAGAAATTCTTTGGGTTGTCATAAGATTGAAGACCTGGAACGCTTGAAATTTGTGGGCCCCAACTTTGGATAGTTCCATTGCTTGTTGGAAATCCATCTGCACCATACGTAGCAGGAGGTAAATAAGTTACTCCATCTGTACCGGCTGCATATTGACGTTGAATTTTAGGAAGCATGCTTACTTGGTCAACTGATACTGAACTAGTAAGCTCAACACCAATTCCATTTCTTTTTTTTCCTTTCTTACTCGTATAAAGTATAACTCCATTTCTTGCATTCTCTCCATAAAGAGCAGCAGCAGCACCTCCTTTTAGTATGGATACACTTTCGATATCATCAGGGTTGATGTCAATTGCTCTGTTAGAGTCGTCAACACCGCCAATGTTTGTTCCTGAACCTGCATTGTTGTTGATAGAGTTGTCTATAATCTGTCCGTCTAAAACTACAAGCGGTTGGCTTGATAGAGTAACAGATTTTTGACCTCTAATAAGGATTTTGCTAGATGCACCAGGTGTTCCAGCTGATCCGGTTACTTGTATTCCAGCAGCTTTTCCAGCTAAACCTTCAATAACGTTAGCCTCATGTGATTTTTGTAAATCATCACCTTTGACTTGTGAAGTTGCATATCCTAAGGCTTTTTTCTCTTTTTTAATTCCTAAGGCTGTTACAACTACGCTTTCAAGTTCTACTGAATCGTCTTTTAATTTTACACTAAGAGAAGTTGAACTTGCTGCTACCTCCTGAGATTTCATCCCAATGTAGCTAAATACCAAAACTTGGTTTGAAGATGCTTTGATTGAGAATTTACCATCAAAGTCTGTTTGTGTTCCTGTTTTGGTTCCTTTAACTAATACACTAACACCCGGTAAAGGCATTCCTGCATTGTCGGAAACTGTTCCAGAAACAGCTCTTTCTTGCGCGAAAGTAAGTTGCGCAACTAGTACTAATAAAAGCACTAAGAATCCATTGAACTTTAGTTTCATTTTTAAATATTTTGAATTAGTCTGACAAAAATCTTAATAATTTGTTAATCTACCTAATGTAAGGGGCTTTTTTTTTAGTTAAATTATGATTTTGTTATTGGATATTGTTTTTTTATAGTTAAAAAAGTTAGATAAGTTGTAAATTCGTAATTTTTTAAAAGAAATATGACAATAATTAAATTTATTAAGAATGTATGAAATGTTAAATTTTAAGAAATGACTACTACATTTTTTTATTTTATAATTTTTTTAACAAAAAAACCACCCTGCTTTTAGGGTGGTTTAATGTTAAGTAATTGTTAGGGATTGTTTTATTTGTCCCAGAATATTTTTGTGCTTAATTTATCGCCTCCTATAGAGGTTGAAGCGGCATTATAATTTGTAGCATTTAATGTTTGCTCTCTAATAGGATATGCCATTCTTGATGGAACTTGTCCTCCTGCTGCTGCATCTGCGTTTGCTGGTGGTGTAAGTACAGGGAAGTTTAATCTTCTGGTTGATGTCCATCCTTCAAAGCCTCTATTAAACAAAGCATACCATGCTTGTTCTCCAACTTTTTGCTGCCATGTTCCTGTTGCTGTTGCATAAGCAACTTTAGGTTGAGCTAAATAAGTGTTTGCGTCTGCAGTGCTTACACCCCAGTCTTCCATAGAGGCTTTTATTGCTGCGGTGTAATGTGATTCTATGGTGCCGCTTATAGCTACTCCTCTCCCTACAGCTTCCGCTAATAAAAACTCAACTTCAGCATAATCTAACAATGTGCCACTGAAATCCGGAGCTTTGATTTTGTCACTTACGTGAGTGTATCTCGTTTGGCTATTTTTCGATCCAACGATACCTCCTCTGTAACCAGTAATGGTTATCAAATCACCACTAACAGGGTCAGTGTCTTTGTAAGTTGGTCTAAAATAAGGAGTTTTCCTTGGGTCGTTTAGTGTAACTAAAGCGTCAACAAAAGGTTTTGCTACTACAAAGTCATTTCTTCCGGAGAATACCATATCTACATAAAGTGGATTTGTATTAGGAAGATTTGACATATAAGGTAATTTTGCATTGTCTGCATTCGAAGTAAATGCGCCTGCCGCAGCTGATGTAATAGTTGCGTCTGCCAGGGTTTGTTCTAAACCTGATGCTTTAAGATTTACACCTAGTCTTAGTTTAATGCTGTTAGCAAATTTAATCCAGGCATTTAAATCGTCTTTGTAGATTACTTCAGCATCTCCAAATCCTGGATGTGATGTGTCTATATCAGTTATGTCTTTGTTTAAACGTGCAATAAGATCCTTATATATGTCTACTGCTTTGTCGTATTTAGGGAGATAGTTTCCAGACCCTTTTAAAGATTCTGTGTAAGGTACGTCTCCAAAAGTATCAACTAGTATTTGATATGTATAGACCATTAAAATATCAATTTGAATCAATTGATTTTTTTTAGTAATAGTTTTTTGAGCAAATTCTGGATCTGCAGCTGGAATTACTTCTTTCTCTAAAAAGCCTTTTGCTTGCGATAAATCTGCTAAAGCTCCGGCATAAAGTCTGTCCCAATGATTATCTGAGATTTTACGGGTAACCCAGTTGTAAGTTGATTCATCCAGATAAGTGGTTTCTGTCCATTGTTGGTTTACCAATCGAAATATATTTCTGTTTACATTGGTATTTACAAGTTGTTCTGTAAGTCCTTTTTCTGCATTTGTAAATAAAGTGCTTGCGGGTACTACAGAAGGGTTTTTTACATCTACATTTAGGTCTGTTAGGCTGCTATCGTCACATGATACTGTGAGAAACATGATTCCTAAAGCATATATTAAATTTTTCATTTTTTTCTGTATTAAAATTTGAATGTTAAGTTAAATCCAATATCTCTTGTTGTTGGAAGAGATCCTACTGAATAGCCTCTTGAGCTATTTCCTGAAGATAATCCACTTTCTGGATCTGCGTAAGGTAGATTTTTACTGATTATCCATAAATTAGATCCTACAAGACTTGCTGATGCTGAGTTTAAAAATGTATTTTCGAACATTCTTTTAGGGAAGTTGTAAGTAATAGATACTTCTCTTAATTTTACAAATGATGCATCATAAATAAATGCTTTGTTTGGAGCAGCCTGGTATCCCATGCTGTTTGCAATAGATCCTCCTTTTGTTTTTACCGTGTTTGGAGTGCCATTAGGTGCAACACCTGGATTTAAAACACCATTTTCTCTAATATCACCTACGGCTGTTTCTCTGTAAAGTCCCGAAGCCAAACCGTAATACATGTCTAATGAGAAAATATCTCCACCTTTTTGAGTGTCAACTAAGAAGCCAAAAGTTAAATTTTTATAAGTAAATTTATTTCTAATACCACCAATCCAATCTGGAGTTATATTTCCAATTGTATTGCTTGAAGATGTAGTAATCATGTATTTTCCGGTAGCCTGATCTATGGTAGGTTGTCCGTTTGTGTAAACATAATCAGTACCTTTTAATGCTCCATAAGGTTCTCCTGGTGCTGCATTTACAGTAACACCTCCCTGGAAAGCTCCTAGTTGTAGGTTGTCTAATCCGTTAGGTAATGAGATAACCTTACTTCTGTTATTTGACCAGTTTATAATAATTTCCCAACTGAAATCTTTTGTTCTGATTGGAGTTCCATTTAATTGAATCTCAAATCCTTTGTTTTCTATGTTTCCACCATTTACAAGTCCGTTTGTATAACCAGATCCTGAAGAAACAGCAGCAGCAACGATTTGGTCAACTGAATTTGTTTTATAATAAGTAATATCAAATCCTAAACGTCTGTCTAATAAGCTTGTTTCTAAACCAACTTCGAACGATTTTGTTCTTTCAGGTTTAAGCTCTGGATTTTTATTAATGCTTCGGAATGGAAGTAATAATGAATTGGTATAAAGAGGTTGTCCCTGAAAGTTAGAAACTCTTGTATATGTGTTGTTAAGTTGTAATGCATCGGCATCATTACCAACTTCTGCATAGTTAACTCTGAATTTTCCTAAATTTAACCAATTTGTTTTTACGACATTTGAAAACAAAAATGATCCTGAAACTGCAGGGTAAACATATGTGTTGTTGTTGTCTGGCAATGTAGATGATACGTCTCTTCTTACAGATGCATCTATAAAATAAGTATCTAAGAATCCAACAGAGCCCTGTGCATAAATACCATTTACACCCGAAGATATCTTGGCTTCTTTAGGGAACGGCAGATCCAGACGAGAGTTGGATAAGGCATATATTCCAGGTACTACTAAACCGCCAACGGTAGAAGATAAGACGTTGTCTCTATTGTTTCTTCTGATGTTTGTTCCGATTACTCCGTTTAAGCTAATATCTTCTCCAATTTTTTTATTGAAGTTTAACATTAAATCGTAGTTGATTTCTTGAAAGTTAATGTCATTTCTTTGGTAACCTGATGATTCGTCAACTGGCGAAAGTCCAAAACCTGAAGCGATAGAGCCTATTGCTCTTCTTTCTTCCTGGAGTTGTTTGTAGGTGTCTAAGGAAGCTCTTCCTAATACGCTTAACCAAGGTGCTATATCATAATTAAGAGAGGCGTAGCTAAATAAGCGTGTTCTGTCATCTGATGAATAATTTTGATAACGAGTAAAATAAGGGTTGTCCCAATATGCAGGTACTAAGCCTTCAGGAGATGTTGGATCTTGCCAGTTCCATGTGATGTTTTGACCACCAGAAGCAAAATAAACGTCTTTTTGAGCCTGAACGTCTGTGTTTGTTTCCCACCATTGTCTGAAGTTACTCATGATGTTGTCGTTGTAACCCGTTGAGTTTCTTCCTACTGTGCTTTGTAATGTTACAGAAGCATAAGCATTAGCGGTTAATTTATCGGTAACTTTTTGACTAAATCTGGCGCTTATCTGGTTCTTTTTTAATTCACTATTTGGCAGAATACCAGTTTGATTCGTGTTTACATATGACATAGATAGGCTAGATTTTTCTGTAGACTTTTCAAGAGATATGCTGTTAACGAAGGTTTGTGAATCTTTGAAGAAAGTGATAGGGCCATTTTTAGCTGCTGCCCATGGAGTAGCTTTACCAAAATTAGGTGAATATGGTGTAAAAGCATCCCATTGATAAACTAATTGATTGTCGAATGCGTCTCCATCAGATGCGTCATTTGAAGTGTCTACTGTGTCCGGTGTTCCTGTTCCTAAAAATGATGATCCAAAGCCATACCCAGAACCATATCTGTTTTGGTATTTAGGAAAAGTTGATCTGTCTACACTTCCATTTGTAAAACCACTTGAGAAAGAAAAACCTATTTTATTGTCATTCGATTTTCCTTTTTTAGTAGTTACCATTACAACTCCGTTTGCTGCGCGTGATCCGTAAAGTGCGGTTGCAGCGGCTCCTTTAAGGATGTTGATACTTTCGATGTCTTCCTGATTGATATCAGAAGCGTTATTACCGTAGTCATAACCTCCGCCACCAACTTGTTGAGAAGTTGCATTTGAGTTTGAGTTGTCAATTGGCACACCATCAATTACCCAAAGCGCCTGATTGTTTCCGGTAAGAGATTTATTTCCTCTTATTACCACATTGGTCGATCCGCCAAAGTTGTTATTTCTTTGAACTTCTACCCCGGCAGCTTTACCAGATAAAAGGTTGGCAACGTTTGTGCTACCGGCTCCGCCATTCACATCTTTGCCTGAAATTTGTTGGGAGGCGTACCCCAGAGATTTTTTCTCTCTTTTGATCCCCATAGCCGTTGTAACTACAACACCTTCTAGTTGTTGAGCGTCTCCGGATAACTTGGTGTTAATCTGTGAAGAGCTCGCTGCAATCTCTTGTGATTTCATTCCGATATAGCTAAATACCAGAAATTGACTTGTTGTTGCTTTGATAGAATATTTACCATCAAAATCAGTTTGTGTTCCGGTTTTTGTTCCTTTAATTAATACACTTACACCTGGTAGTGGCATACCTGCATCATCGGTAACAGTTCCCGAGACAGCTCTTTCTTGCGCATAGGTTAATTGCGCGAATAGTACTAGTAACAGTACTAAAAATCCATTGAACTTTGGTTTCATTTTCTCAATTATTTTGAATTAGTATTACAATATTCATAATAATTTGTTAACAAACCTAATCTTATGTTGGTGAATTTTAAATTTAAGTTAAAATTTAACATTATAACAGATATTTAAAATACTGTTATAAAATTTTATTTCGGATTTATTTATGCTACCATTCGCGATAATTATTCGCAGAAGCCCAGTGTTTGTTAGTAGTCCGAGTCCTACGCCTGCCGAAAAAAGATTGTTGAATTTTCTCTTATTTTCTAAAGAGGTCTCATCTTGATAAATTCCAAAATCAATTATACTATGGAGATATAAATTTTTAGTAGTTAAATATCTGTATTCTGTCATAAGAATGTTAATATTATTTCCTTGCAGGCTGTTTTCGGTAAAACCTCTAATCGAATTTAAGCCTCCAAATCGAAATAATTCATTCGAAATATAATTTTTACTTTTTAAGTACAGATTTTGAGAGTTGATGTAAATGAAGTTCTTTTTGTTCAGCTCAAAATTGTATGAAAAATTTAAATTGAGATATAATTGTTTGCTTGACTCAGCAGTCTCGGGGCTATTGTTTGTATTTCTTTTTCCATAGCCCATGATTAAATTGAGATAGGTCTTTCTTGCAAAAAGATTGTTTATATGGTCTGGTATTTTGTATTCAAAACTGGACGTGATGTATGAGTTTTTGTAGTCGCTAATAGTTGAGTTGTTTGCGTTTTGTATATCGCTTGATTCTGTTGATTGATATCCTAGATATATTCTTGAATTGTAGTTGAGATAATATCCTAAATCTATAGATGTTTTAGTGTTTTGAAAAGTGCTGTCTTGTTTGAAAATATTTAATTGAGCTTTTAAGCCTAATGAAGATTGGAAAATGTATGGAATTTCTATTCTTGTATTAAAGGTTTTTTGTTGGTTTCCATCGCTTTTCCAATATAAGGAGAATTGTTCGCCAGCATGCAAAGTGTTTAATAATGAGATGTCCAGATATCCGTTAAGTGTTGTTTTTTTGTTTTCGTTGTTTGAAAAACCAATATATCCGTCAAAAGTATTTGCCTTTCTTTTTTCGATATACGTATATATTTTTGTAGAATCATTTGTAAATAGTATCTCAGGATATTTTGTTTGGGTTACAAATTCAAAAGAGTTTATGTCGTCATATAGCTGCTTTATAACTTCCTGATTAAAAGTCTTTTTTAGATATTTTTTGTTTAGTTGTTTTAGATGTCCTTTTGAAAAAAAATCTTTTTTAAGATCATCAGTTTGGTTTAATACTATAGAGTTAATAGTGCGTTTTTTTTCAGCTTTAAGTTTTAAATCTGCATAAATTATTTGATTCTTTCGGTGAATGTTTTCAAGTTTTAGTTTGCTTAGGGCGAAACCTGCTTTTTCTGCATCTGCTATTTTTTGATTTAAAAAATTTTCTATTTCCTGATAAGGAATTATTATAGTATCGTTTTCGGCTTTTAAAGAGGGAAAAAAATCTGGATTTGTTCCTATATATATATGTATGTATTTTATTTTGCTTTTTAGTTCTATTATTGAAATAAAAGTACTGTCGTTTGTTTTTTTTGTTTCAGATATTTTGTTGTCCAGATAGCCTTTTTTTGATAATTTTTCCGCAGTATTTTTTACTTCGTCTAATAGAGATTTTATGTTGGTGTGATTATTTGAATAGTTCAGTGAGTCAATAATTTGACTTTCGGATTGACTTGATCCATTTATTTTTAAATGAAAATTTTGGGCATAACAAGAGAGACTTATGCAAAAAAAGAGGAGGTATAAAAATGCTTTCAATGGTAATTGTTTCATTTATTAAAAGTATTGCAAATATCAATTGTTTGTATGTAAAAACATAAGCATAAATAATGTTGTTGAAAATTAATGAATTAACGTTTGTATAGTGAAAAATATTTTATACATTTGCAACCCCGTAAAAAGCGGGAATTTAATATCATATTAATTTTTAGTATTAATTATGCCAACAATTCAACAATTAGTAAGAACAGGAAGAACTCAGATAGCTAAGAAGAGTAAATCGGTTGCTTTAGATTCTTGTCCTCAAAGAAGAGGGGTTTGTACGCGTGTTTACACTACTACACCAAAAAAACCAAACTCTGCAATGCGTAAAGTTGCGCGTGTACGTTTGACAAATGGTAATGAGGTGAATGCTTACATCCCTGGAGAAGGACACAATTTACAAGAGCACTCGATAGTATTAGTTAGAGGTGGAAGGGTAAAAGATTTACCAGGTGTTAGATATCATATCGTTCGTGGAGCGCTTGACACATCAGGTGTTGCAGGAAGAACGCAAAGAAGATCTAAATACGGTGCTAAACGCCCAAAAGAAGCAAAAAAGTAATTTAAAAACTTTTAAGAAAAAGACATGAGAAAAAGAGCGGCAAAGAAAAGACCACTTTTACCAGATCCAAGATTTAACGATCAATTGGTAACGCGTTTTGTAAACAACTTAATGTGGGATGGTAAGAAATCTACAGCTTTCAAAGTATTTTATGATGCGATTGATATTATCGAATCTAAAAAACAAGATTCAGAAAAATCTTCATTAGAAATATGGAAAGATGCTTTAACAAACGTTATGCCTCACGTAGAAGTGCGTAGTCGTAGAGTTGGTGGAGCTACATTCCAAATTCCAATGCAGATTCGTCCGGACAGAAAAATTTCTATGGCAATGAAGTGGTTAATACTTTATTCTAGAAGAAGAAACGAAAAATCTATGGCACAACGTTTAGCGTCAGAATGTTTAGCTGCTGCTAAAGAAGAAGGTGCTGCGGTTAAGAAAAGAATGGATACTCACAAAATGGCAGAAGCTAACAAAGCATTCTCTCACTTTAGATTTTAATTCGTAAGAAATGGCTAGAGATTTAAAATATACAAGAAATATCGGAATTGCTGCTCACATTGATGCTGGTAAAACAACAACAACAGAGCGTATTCTTTTTTATACTGGAAAGTCACACAAAATTGGAGAAGTGCACGATGGTGCTGCAACAATGGACTGGATGGCGCAAGAGCAGGAAAGAGGTATTACAATTACTTCTGCTGCAACAACTTGTACTTGGAATTTTCCAACTGAGCAAGGTAAGGCTATTCCAACATCGTTACCGTACCACTTTAATATTATTGATACTCCTGGGCACGTTGATTTTACTGTAGAGGTAAATCGTTCTTTGCGTGTACTGGATGGTTTGGTTTTCTTGTTTAGTGCTGTTGATGGTGTTGAGCCTCAATCGGAAACTAACTGGAGACTTGCGGATCAATATAGAGTTCCTCGTATGGGATTCGTAAATAAAATGGACCGTCAGGGTGCTAACTTTTTAGCTGTATGCGGACAGGTTAAAGATATGTTGAAATCGAATGCGGTTGCAATTACTTTGCCTATTGGGGATGAAGCTGATTTTAAAGGTATTGTTGACTTAGTGAAAAATCAGGCTATTGTATGGCATGATGAAACGCAAGGCGCTACTTTTGATATCGTTGATATTCCAGCTGATATGGTTGATGAGGTAAAAGAATATCGTTCTATTCTTATCGAGGAGATTGCAACTTATGATGAAAATCTTTTGGATAAATACATGGAAGATGAAAACTCTATTACAGAGGAAGAAATCAACAATGCATTAAGAGCTGCTACTATTGATATGGCAATCATTCCAATGCTTGCAGGTTCTTCTTTCAAAAACAAAGGTGTTCAATTTATGTTGGATGCAGTTTGTAAGTATTTACCATCTCCTTTAGATAAAGAAGGTATTGAAGGAATTCACCCTGATGATGCTGATTTGTTAGAAGAAGATCAAACGAAAATTTTACGTAAGCCAGATGTTAAAGAGCCATTCGCTGCTTTAGCATTTAAAATTGCTACTGACCCATTCGTAGGTCGTTTAGCTTTCTTCCGTGCATATTCTGGGCGTTTAGATGCTGGTTCTTATGTTTTAAATACTCGTTCTGGTAATAAAGAAAGAATTTCTCGTATTTATCAAATGCATGCTAATAAGCAAAATCCAATCGAATTTATTGAGGCTGGAGATATTGGTGCTGCTGTTGGATTTAAAGATATTAAAACGGGAGATACTCTTTGCGATGAAAAGAATCCAATTGTATTGGAGTCTATGAAATTCCCTGATCCTGTAATTGGTATTGCTATTGAGCCGAAAACAAAAGCTGACGTTGATAAAATGGGTATGGCTTTAGCTAAATTAGCTGAAGAAGATCCAACATTTACAGTTAGAACTGATGAGGCTTCTGGTCAAACTATTATTTCAGGTATGGGTGAGCTTCACTTAGATATCTTGGTAGATCGTATGAAACGTGAATTTAAAGTTGAAGTAAACCAAGGTGAGCCTCAAGTTGAATACAAAGAAGCGTTTACAAGATCTGCAACACATAGAGAGACTTACAAGAAACAATCTGGAGGTCGTGGTAAATTCGGTGATATCGTATTTACAATCGAGCCTGCTGATGAAGTTGATGGTAAAGTTCCAGTTGGATTACAATTTATCAATGCTGTAAAAGGTGGTAACGTTCCTAAAGAATATATCCCTGCTGTTGAAAAAGGATTTAGAGAGGCTATGAAAACTGGTCCATTAGCAGGATATGCTGTGGATAGTTTAAAAGTAACTTTAACTGATGGATCTTTCCACCCTGTGGATTCTGATGCATTATCTTTTGAGTTAGCTGCAAGAATGGGTTATAAAGAATCAGGACGTGCTGCTGGAGCTGTTATTCTTGAGCCAATCATGAAAATCGAAGTTATTACTCCAGAAGAAAATATGGGTGATATCGTAGGTGATTTGAACCGTCGTAGAGGTCAAGTTAATGATATGGGTGATAGAAATGGTGCTAAGACTATTAAGGCTGATGTGCCTTTATCAGAAATGTTTGGATATGTAACTACATTAAGAACATTATCTTCTGGTAGAGCTACTTCAACAATGGAGTTTTCTCACTATGCAGAAACACCTTCTAATATTTCAGAAGAGGTAATCAAAAAAGCAAAAGGTAACGCTTAATTTTAAGAAAATGAGTCAAAAAATCAGAATAAAACTAAAATCTTACGATCACATGTTGGTAGATAAATCTGCTGAAAAGATCGTAAAAACAGTAAAAACTACTGGAGCAGTTGTAACAGGTCCAATTCCGTTACCAACTCACAAAAAACTTTTCACTGTGTTGCGTTCTCCGCACGTTAACAAAAAAGCGAGAGAGCAATTTGAAGTAATGTCATACAAGAGATTGATTGATATTTATTCATCTTCATCAAAAACTATTGATGCTTTAATGAAACTTGAATTGCCAAGTGGGGTTGAGGTAGAGATAAAAGTATAATTTTATTATATTTTATATAAAAAAAGCGAGACAGAAATGTCTCGCTTTTTTTTGTTGTTTCTATTTTGATTTTGTTGTTAAGTTTTTATGTTTTTTGCTTTAATTGAATGTTAGGTTTTTTATTGAAATGCCTTTCGTTTAGGTACTTGCCGATGTTTTTACTTTGATTTCCAGGTGTGTTTTTGTTGATAACTTTATTTTGTTTTTGTGTTGTGAGATTTGTTTTTTGAATCAAATTATGGTCTGTTGTTCTTAAGTTGAATCCTTGGATTTTGATAATGAGCGATTTAATTTTTCTAACTGTTTGGTATATTCGATTTTAATGTATACTTTTGCACTCCCTGTTTGGAAATTTCTGTTATTTTCAAATTGAAGGGAATTTTAGTAATTAATAATTAATATTTATGTCTGGGTTAATTGGTAAAAAAATCGGCATGACTAGTATTTTCGACGAAAACGGGAAAAACATTCCTTGTACAGTAATCGAGGCTGGGCCGTGTGTTGTTACCCAAGTCAGAACCAAAGGTGTTGACGGGTACGAAGCGTTGCAACTTGGTTTCGATGACAAAAACGAGAAACATTCTACTAAAGCGGCTTTAGGTCACTTTAAAAAAGCTGGAACTGTTGCTAAGAAAAAAGTCGTTGAATTCCAAGATTTCGCAACTGAGCAAAAATTAGGAGATCTTATTGATGTTTCTATTTTTGAAGAAGGAGAATTTGTAGATGTACAAGGTGTGTCTAAAGGTAAAGGTTTCCAGGGTGTTGTTAAACGTCACGGTTTTGGTGGTGTTGGACAAGCTACTCATGGTCAACATAACCGTTTAAGAGCGCCAGGTTCTGTGGGAGCTTCTTCTTATCCATCTAGAGTATTCAAAGGAATGCGTATGGCTGGAAGAATGGGAGGAGATAATGTAAAAGTACAAAACCTTAGAGTTTTAAAAGTAGTTGCTGAAAAGAACTTACTTGTTATTAAAGGATGTGTTCCTGGACATAAAAACTCTTACGTAATCATTCAGAAGTAATGGAAGTAAAAGTATTAGATTTCAACGGAAAAGATACTGGTAGAAAAGTTCAACTTTCTGATTCAGTATTCGCAATTGAACCAAACAATCACGCTGTATATCTTGATGTAAAGCAATATCTTGCTAATCAAAGACAAGGTACTCATAAAGCTAAAGAAAGAGCTGAAGTAACTGGAAGTACACGTAAGATTAAAAAACAAAAAGGAACTGGTACGGCTCGTGCGGGTAGTATCAAGAATCCATTGTTTAAAGGTGGTGGAACAATTTTCGGACCAAGACCAAGAAGTTATTCATTTAAATTGAATAAAGGCTTAAAAAGATTGGCAAGAAAATCAGCTTTCTCAATCAAAGCAAAAGAGTCGAATATTATCGTTCTTGAAGACTTTAATTTTGAAGCGCCAAACACTAAAAATTTCATTAACGTTTTGAAAGCTTTAGGGTTAGAAAATAAAAAATCTCTATTTGTGTTGGGAGAGTCAAATAAAAATGTATATTTGTCGTCACGCAATTTAAAGGCTTCTAATGTCGTAACTAGCTCAGAATTAAGCACTTACGCTATTTTAAACACTAATAATTTAGTGCTTTTAGAAGGTTCTTTGGAGTTAATCGAAGAAAATTTAAGCAAATAATAGGAGTATGAGTATCATAATTAGACCTATAGTAACAGAAAAAGTAACCAAAGAAAGTGAAGTTCTAAACCGCTTCGGATTCGTTGTTGACAAAAAAGCAAACAAAGTTCAGATTAAGAAAGCTGTTGAGGCTGCTTATGGAGTAACTATCGTTTCAGTTAACACAATGAATGTGAGACCAGATAGATCTACTAAATACACTAAAAGTGGTTTAATCAGTGGAAAGACAAATGCAATCAAAAAAGCAATTGTTCAAGTACAAGAAGGAGAAACAATTGATTTTTACAACAATATCTAAGATAGAAAAATGTCAGTAAGAAAATTAAAACCTATTACCCCAGGTCAGCGATTTAGAGTTGTGAATGGTTATGACGCCATTACAACTGATAAGCCGGAACGCTCTTTGATAGCGCCGATAAAAAACTCTGGAGGTAGAAATAGTCAAGGAAAGATGACCATGCGTTATACGGGTGGTGGTCACAAGCAGAGATATCGTATTATTGATTTCAAAAGAACTAAAGATGGAATTCCAGCTACAGTGAAATCAATCGAATACGATCCAAATCGTACTGCATTTATCGCTTTATTAGCTTATGCTGATGGAGAGAAAACTTATGTAATTGCTCAAAACGGATTGAAAGTTGGTCAGAAATTAGTTTCTGGTCCAGAATCTCAACCTGAAATTGGTAATACATTACCTTTAAGCAGAATTCCTCTTGGAACTGTTATATCTTGTATTGAGTTACGTCCAGGACAAGGAGCGGTTATTGCTCGTTCAGCTGGAACTTTTGCTCAGTTAATGGCAAGAGACGGGAAATATGCAACAATTAAAATGCCATCTGGTGAGACAAGATTAATCTTGTTGACTTGTTCGGCTACAATTGGAGCTGTTTCTAATTCTGACCACCAATTAGTTGTATCTGGAAAAGCAGGTAGAACAAGATGGTTAGGAAGAAGACCTAGAACTAGACCAGTAGCGATGAACCCAGTTGATCACCCTATGGGAGGTGGTGAAGGACGTTCTTCTGGAGGGCACCCACGTTCAAGAAACGGATTGCCAGCTAAAGGTTACAGAACTCGTTCTAAGAAAAACCCGAGTAACAAGTATATCGTAGAACGTAGAAAGAAATAATAAGATATGGCACGTTCATTAAAAAAAGGACCTTTCGTTCATTATAAATTAGACAAGAAAGTTCAGGAAAACATTGAAAACGGAAATAAAGGAGTGGTAAAGACTTGGTCTAGAGCTTCTATGATTACTCCAGACTTTGTTGGACAAACTATCGCAGTTCATAACGGTCGTCAATTTGTACCGGTTTACGTAACAGAAAACATGGTAGGTCACAAATTAGGAGAGTTTTCACCAACTAGATCTTTTAGAGGTCATGCTGGAGCAAAAAATAAAGGTAAAAAATAAGAAGCAATGGGAGTTCGTAAAAGAGAAACAGCAGATGCGAGAAAAGAGGCTAATAAGTCTATTGCTTTCGCAAAATTGAATAACTGCCCTACTTCACCTAGAAAAATGCGCTTAGTAGCGGACTTGGTAAGAGGTCAGAAGGTAGAAAGAGCACTTAACATTTTAAGATTCAGTTCTAAAGAAGCTTCAAGAAAATTAGAAAAACTATTATTATCTGCAATCAACAACTGGGAGCAAAAAAATAGTGAAGGTAATTTAGAAGAAGCTGGATTATTTGTTAAAGAGATCAGGGTAGATGGTGGAATGATGTTGAAAAGACTTCGTCCAGCTCCACAAGGTCGCGCACACAGAATAAGAAAACGTTCTAACCACGTTACAATCGTGCTTGGAGCTATCAATAACACACAAAGCAATTCTTAAGCAGCATGGGACAAAAGACAAATCCAATTGGAAATAGACTTGGTATCATCAGAGGGTGGGACTCAAACTGGTATGGTGGAAATGATTACGGTGATAAACTTGCCGAAGATCACAAAATCAGAAAGTATATCCACGCTCGTTTATCAAAAGCTAGTGTATCAAAAGTAATCATCGAGAGAACTTTGAAACTTGTAACCGTTACTATCACTACTGCTAGACCTGGTATTATTATCGGAAAAGGTGGACAAGAGGTAGACAAGTTGAAAGAAGAACTTAAGAAAGTTACTGACAAAGAGGTTCAAATTAATATCTTTGAAATTAAAAGACCTGAGTTAGATGCTTATCTTGTGGCGACAAGCATCGCTCGTCAAATCGAAAGCCGTATTTCTTATAGACGTGCAATCAAAATGGCTATTGCTGCTTCTATGCGTATGAATGCTGAGGGTATCAAAGTTTTGATTTCTGGTCGTTTGAATGGTGCTGAGATGGCGCGTTCAGAAGGTTTCAAAGAAGGTAGAATTCCTCTATCAACTTTCAGAGCTGATATTGATTATGCTTTGGCTGAAGCTCACACTACTTACGGTAGAATGGGTATCAAAGTATGGATCATGAAAGGTGAAGTTTATGGAAAGAGAGATCTTTCCCCACTTGCTGGAATGGATAAAAAACAATCTGGTACTGGCGGTGGTAAAGGCGGAGATGCCCCTAGAGGTAAATCTAACTTTAATAAAGGTGGAAAACCAGACGCTCGTAAAAGAAAGTAAATTTTTAAACTAAAGAAAAATGTTACAGCCTAAAAGAACAAAATACCGTAAGGTACAAAAAGGTAAAATGAAAGGTAACTCTCAAAGAGGGCATGAACTTTCTAATGGAATGTTTGGTATTAAATCTGTACATGAAGATGGAATGTTCTTGACTTCTCGTCAAATCGAAGCTGCACGTATTGCTGCAACTCGTTACATGAAGAGAGAGGGACAATTATGGATTAAAATATTTCCAGACAAACCTATCACTAAGAAACCTCTTGAAGTACGTATGGGTAAAGGTAAAGGAGCAGTTGAGTATTGGGCTGCTGTTGTTAAACCAGGAAGAATTATGTTTGAAGTTGGAGGAGTTCCATTGTCGGTTGCAAAAGAGGCTTTACGTCTTGCAGCTCAGAAACTTCCAGTAAAAACTAAATTCGTCGTTGCTAGAGATTTCGAAGCATAATTAATATTTATTATGAAACAATCAGAAATAAAAGATCTTTCTGCAGCGGAGTTGCAAGAAAAGCTTAGTCAAACTAAGAAAGTATATGCTGACCTAAAAATGGCTCACGCTATTTCTCCAATTGCTAACCCACTTCAAATTAGAAGCGTTAGAAGAACAGTTGCAAGATTGGCTACAGAGTTAACTAAAAGAGAGTTACAATAATTGTATTCTGCTGAAAGATGGAAGAAAAAAGAAATTTAAGAAAAGAAAGAATAGGTGTTGTTACTTCAAATAAAATGGATAAATCTATTGTTATTGCTGAAGTAAGAAAAGTAAAACACCCATTATACGGTAAGTTCGTGTTGAAAACTAAGAAATATGTTGCACACGACGAAACAAACGACTGTAACATTGGAGATACTGTAAGAATTAGCGAAACGCGTCCTTTAAGTAAAACAAAATGTTGGAGATTAGTTGAAATCTTAGAAAGAGCTAAATAATTATGGTACAACAGGAATCAAGACTAAAAGTAGCAGATAACACGGGAGCAAAAGAAGTTTTAACTATCCGTGTTTTAGGAGGTACCAAAAGAAGGTATGCCTCTGTTGGTGACAAGATTGTAGTATCTATTAAAGATGCAACTCCAAACGGTAACGTGAAAAAAGGAGCTGTTTCAACTGCAGTTGTTGTGCGTACCAAAAAAGAAGTGAGAAGAGCTGATGGTTCTTATATCCGTTTCGATGACAATGCATGTGTTCTTTTGAACGCTGCAGGTGAAATGAGAGGGACTCGTGTTTTTGGTCCGGTAGCAAGAGAACTTCGTGAAAAACAATTCATGAAAATTGTATCATTAGCACCAGAAGTGCTTTAATTCGTTTTAAGATGATAAAGCTAAAAATAAAATCAGGAGATATCGTAAGAGTTATTGCCGGTGACCATAAAGGTGCTGAAGGTAAAGTTTTACGTGTTTACCGTGAGAAAAATAAAGCGATAGTTGAAGGTGTTAACCTGGTTTCAAAACATACAAAACCAAGTGCTAAAAACCCTCAAGGTGGTATCGTTAAGAAAGAAGCTTCTATTCAAATTTCTAACATTGCACTAATTGATCCTAAAACTAAGGAAACAACTAGAGTAGGTATTAGAGTAGAAGGAGATAAGAAAGTAAGATTTTCAAAAAAATCTAATCAAGTACTATAGTAATGGCATATACACCTAGACTAAAAGAGGAATATAAGAGTAGAGTGATCTCTGCTCTTAAAGAAGAGTTCGGATATACAAACGTAATGCAAGTTCCAAAACTTGAAAAAATCGTTTTGAGCCGTGGAGTTGGTGCAGCTGTATCTGATAAAAAACTTATTGATTATGCAGTTGATGAGTTAACAAAGATCACTGGACAAAAAGCAGTATCTACAATTTCAAAGAAAGACGTAGCGTCATTCAAATTGAGAAAAGGGATGCCTATTGGAGCAAAAGTTACTTTACGTGGTGAGAGAATGTACGAGTTTTTAGATAGACTTATTACTTCTGCTTTGCCACGCGTTAGAGATTTTAGTGGTATTAAAGCTACTGGTTTTGACGGAAGAGGTAATTACAATCTTGGAGTTTTGGAGCAAATCATTTTCCCAGAAATTGATATTGACAAAGTAAACAAAATCTCAGGTATGGATATTACATTTGTTACTACTGCAAAAACAGACAAGGAAGCAAAGTCATTATTGGCTGAATTAGGATTACCTTTTAAAAAGAATTAAGACATGGCTAAAGAATCAATGAAAGCCCGTGAGGTGAAAAGAGAGAAAACGGTAGCTAAGTACGCTGAAAAAAGAAAAGCTTTATTAGAAGCTGGAGATTATGAAGGCTTACAAAAATTACCTAAAAATGCTTCGCCAGTTCGTTTGCACAATCGTTGTAAATTAACAGGTAGACCAAGAGGTTATATTCGTCAATTTGGTATTTCACGTGTAACTTTCCGTGAGATGGCTAATAATGGATTAATTCCTGGTGTTAAAAAAGCGTCTTGGTAATCTGCCAATAAGTTATTACTTTTGCAAACCAAAAAATAATTTTAATTGATTAAAGGTTCGGGAGACGGGTGTCTCCCGAAAACCATAATCGCAATCAAATACATATGTATACAGATCCTATTGCAGATTATTTGACTAGAGTTCGTAACGCTGTGGCTGCAAACCACAAAGTTGTTGAAATTCCAGCTTCTAATCTTAAAAAAGAAATAACTAAGATCTTATTTGATCAAGGTTATATCTTGAGTTACAAATTTGAAACGAACACTGTTCAGGGTTCAATCAAAATTGCTTTAAAGTATGATAAAGATACTAAAGAGCCTGTAATTAAAGATATCCAAAGAATTAGTAAACCTGGTTTACGTAAATATGCAGGTGCTGCCAAATTACCAAGAATCCTTAATGGATTAGGAATTGCTATCGTTTCAACATCAAAAGGTTTGATGACTGGAAAACAAGCTAAGCAATTAAATGTAGGTGGTGAAGTAATTTGTTACGTATACTAATTTTAAAGACTAAATAAGATGTCAAGAATAGGTAAAAGCCCAATTGTAATCCCTGCTGGTGTAACTGTAGAAGTTAAAGACGGTATTATTACAGTAAAAGGAAAAAAAGGTCAATTAACTCAGGAGTTTTCGGACGTAACTGTAAATGTTGAAGGTGATCAAGTATCTGTAGAAAGATCGTCTGATCACAAAGACCAAAGAGCAAAACACGGATTATACAGATCATTAATCAATAACATGATTATTGGAGTATCTGAAGGTTTTACTAAAGAACTAGAATTAGTTGGAGTTGGTTACAGAGCTTCAAACCAAGGTCAAAAATTAGATTTAGCTCTTGGATATTCTCACAATATTGTTTTAGAAATTGCTCCAGAAGTAGCTTTAGAAACAATATCTGAAAAAGGTAAGAACCCTATCGTAAAATTAACATCATTTGACAAACAACTTTTAGGTCAGGTTGCTGCGAAAATCAGAGGTTTCCGTAAGCCAGAGCCATACAAAGGAAAAGGTGTTAAATTTGTGGGTGAAGTATTAAGAAGAAAAGCAGGTAAATCAGCTTAAAAAATAAGATTATGTCATTAACAAAATCTGATAGAAGACAGAGAATTAGATTCAGAATTAGAAAATCGATTAGTGGTACTGCTACTAACCCAAGACTATCTGTATTTAGAAGTAATAAAGAAATTTACGCTCAACTTATTGATGACGTAAATGGAGTTACTATATTAGCTGCATCTTCAAGAGAAAAAGAAATAGGAAAAGGTACTAACGTTGAAATCGCTGCTGCTGTTGGAAAATTAGTTGCAGAGAAAGCGTTAAAAGCTGGGATTGAAACCATCACTTTTGACAGAGGTGGATATTTATATCACGGTCGTATTAAATCATTAGCAGAAGGCGCAAGAGCGGCTGGACTTAAATTCTAATATATTATGTCTAAATACAAAAATGTAGAATTGGTAAAACCAAGTGGTCTTGAACTTAAAGATCGTCTGGTAAGTGTTAATCGTGTTACTAAAGTTACAAAGGGTGGTAGAGCTTTCGGTTTTTCTGCTATTGTAGTTGTAGGTGATGAAAACGGAGTAGTTGGTCATGGATTAGGAAAATCTAAAGACGTTTCTGAAGCAATTGCGAAAGCAGTAGAAGATGCTAAGAAAAATTTAGTAAAAATTCCTTTGAATGGACAATCAGTTCCTCACGAACAAAAAGGTAAATTTGGTGGTGCACGTGTATTCTTAATTCCTGCTTCTCATGGTACAGGAGTTATTGCTGGTGGAGCTGTTCGTTCAGTTCTTGAATCAGTAGGTATTCACGATGTATTATCTAAATCTCAAGGATCATCAAATCCTCATAACGTAGTGAAAGCAACTTTTGATGCTTTATTACAAATGAGAAGCGCTCATACTGTTGCAAAACAAAGAGGTGTTTCTTTAGAAAAAGTTTTTAAAGGTTAATTCAAGGAAATTATGGCTAAATTATTAGTAAAACAAGTAAGAAGCAAAATCAACTGCCCTCTTTCTCAAAAAAGAGGTTTGGAAGCTTTAGGTCTACGTAAAATGGGACAAGTTGTAGAGCATGATTCAAATCCTGCAATCCTTGGGATGATAAACAAAGTTAAACACTTAGTTTCTGTAGAAGAAGCTAAATAACAAATACTGTTATGAATTTAAGTAACTTACAACCAGCTGAAGGGTCAACGCACAATCAAAATAAAAGATTAGGTAGAGGAGAAGGTTCTGGAAAAGGTGGTACTTCTGCAAGAGGTCACAAAGGAGCAAAATCTCGTTCTGGTTATTCTAAAAAGATTGGTTTTGAAGGAGGGCAAATGCCACTTCAAAGACGTGTGCCTAAGTTTGGTTTCACAAACATCAATCGTAAAGAATACGAAGGTGTTAATTTAGATACGCTTCAATTATTAGTAGACAATGGTGTGATTACTGATTCTGTTTCTATGACAGATTTCGTAGCAAATCGTCTTGCTACCAAAAATGAAATCGTTAAGATTTTAGGTAGAGGAGAGTTGAAAGCAAAATTAAAAGTAACTGCCCACAAATTTACTGCTACTGCAAAAGCGGCTATTGAAGCTGCTGGTGGAGAAGCTGTAACTATATAACTTATCTACTAAGATGAAGAAATTTATTGAATCAATAAGTAATGTTTGGAAAATCGAAGAACTGAAAAACAGAATCTTAATTACATTAGGATTGCTTTTAGTATATCGTTTTGGTGCACACGTAACGCTACCTGGTATTGATGCAACTCAATTAACAGGTTTAGCGGGACAAACTAAAAATGGTCTAGGATCTATCCTGGACATGTTTACAGGGGGTGCTTTCTCTAAAGCTTCAGTTTTTGCTTTAGGTATTATGCCTTATATTTCTGCATCTATTGTTGTTCAGTTAATGGGAATCGCTATTCCTTATTTGCAAAAACTTCAAAACGATGGAGAGAGTGGTAGAAAAAAGATTAATCAAATCACTCGTTGGTTGACTATAGCTATTACACTGGTTCAAGGTCCAACTTATATCTATAATTTATACAGAACATTGCCTGGTAGTGCATTCTTACTAGGCTTTAATTCTCCTGAATTTTTGTTCTCGTCTGTTATTATCTTAGTTACAGGTACTATCTTTGCTATGTGGCTTGGAGAAAAAATTACAGATAAAGGTATTGGAAATGGAATTTCATTATTGATTATGGTTGGTATTTTAGCAAGACTACCTCAGGCTTTTATGCAGGAGTTCTCTTCTAGAGTTACCAATAACAATGGTGGTCCAATGTTATTAGTTATTGAAATTATTGTGTGGTTATTGGTAATCATTTCTTGTGTATTGCTTACAATGGCAGTACGTAGAATCCCGGTTCAATACGCTCGTCGTACAACAACTGGTGATTATGAGCAAGATTTGGCAGGTGGTAATAGACAATGGATTCCTCTTAAGCTTAATGCTTCAGGAGTTATGCCAATCATTTTTGCTCAGGCAATTATGTTTATCCCTGCAGCTGTAGCTGGATTGTCTAAATCAGATACATCACAATCGATCGTTGGTGCATTTAGTAATATGTTCGGATTTTGGTATAACTTTGTATTTGCAACTTTAATTATTGTATTTACATTTTTCTATACTGCGATCACTGTGCCTACTAACAAAATGGCTGATGATTTAAAAAGAAGCGGTGGTTTTATTCCTGGCGTTCGTCCGGGAGCAGAAACTTCTGATTTCTTAGATAAAGTGATGTCTTTAATAACTTTCCCAGGATCTTTATTCCTTGCTTTGATTGCTGTGTTCCCAGCCATTGTTGTAAGTATTATGGATGTACAACAATCTTGGGCGATGTTTTTTGGAGGTACCTCATTAATAATTATGGTTGGAGTTGCAATAGATACTATTCAACAAATCAATTCATACTTGTTAAACAAACATTATGATGGTTTAATGAAGACTGGTAAAAATAGAAAAGCGGTAGCTTAATATATTTATGGCAAAACAATCAGCAATAGAACAAGACGGATCAATCATTGAAGCATTGTCAAATGCGATGTTCCGTGTAGAGTTAGAAAATGGACATATTGTAATTGCTCATATTTCTGGTAAAATGCGTATGCATTACATCAAGTTATTACCTGGTGATAAAGTGAAACTGGAAATGAGTCCTTACGATTTGTCAAAAGCAAGAATTACTTATCGATATTAAAGGATATTCACTATGAAAGTTAGAGCATCAGTAAAAAAGAGAAGTGCCGAGTGCATTATCGTGCGTAGAAAAGGGAGATTGTACGTAATAAACAAAAAGAATCCTAGATTTAAACAAAGACAAGGATAATTATGGCAAGAATAGCAGGGGTAGATATCCCAAAAAATAAAAGAGGTGTTATAGCACTAACCTATATCTTTGGATTAGGAAGAAGTAGAGCTATTGAGATTTTAGAGAAAGCTCAAGTTAGCCAAGATAAAAAAGTTCAAGATTGGAATGATGATGAGATCGGAGCAATTCGTGATGCAGTTTCATTTTACAAAATTGAAGGAGAATTACGTTCTGAGGTTTCTTTGAACATCAAACGTTTAATGGATATTGGTTGTTACAGAGGTATCCGTCATAGATCTGGTCTTCCGTTAAGAGGACAAAGAACTAAAAACAACTCTAGAACAAGAAAAGGTAAAAGAAAAACTGTTGCCAACAAGAAAAAAGCAACTAAATAATAAGTAATATGGCTAAAGCAACTGCAAAAAAACGTAAAGTTATCGTTGAATCAACGGGTGAAGCTCATATTTCTGCCACTTTCAACAATATTATCATTTCTTTGACAAATAAGAAAGGTGAAGTTATTTCTTGGTCTTCAGCTGGTAAAATGGGTTTCAGAGGTTCTAAAAAGAATACTCCGTATGCAGCTCAAATGGCAGCAGAAGATTGTAGTAAAGTAGCACTTGAGGCAGGACTTAAAAAAGTAAAAGTTTATGTAAAAGGACCAGGAAACGGACGTGAGTCTGCTATCCGTTCTATTCATAACGGTGGAATTGAAGTTACTGAGATCATCGACGTTACTCCAATGCCTCACAACGGATGTCGTCCACCTAAAAGACGTAGAGTTTAATACTCAAAAATTTATAGTATAACCTAGATTGAAAATAGATTATCGAAGGATATGACCTGAATTCATAATCTCAATCTTAAACAATTTAAAATGGCAAGATATACTGGTCCTAGCACAAGAATCGCTCGTAAATTTGGCGAAGCAATCTTCGGAGATGATAAATCTTTCGAAAAAAGAAATTACCCACCTGGTCAACACGGGATGGCTAAAAAAAGAGGAAAAAAATCTGAGTATGCTGTTCAGTTAATGGAAAAGCAAAAAGCTAAATATTCTTACGGAATTTTAGAAAAACAATTCAGAAATTTATTCGAAAAAGCATCAGCAACTAAAGGAGTAACTGGTGAAGTTTTATTACAATTATGTGAAGCAAGATTAGATAATGTTGTTTTTAGAATGGGAATTGCTCCATCTAGAAGAGGTGCTCGTCAAATAGTATCTCACAGACACATTACTGTTAATGGTGAAGTTGTTAATATTCCTTCTTACCACCTTAAGCCTGGTGATAAAGTTGCAGTTCGTGAAAAATCTAAATCTTTAGAAGCTATCGAACGTTCTTTATCAAATTCAAGTCATGTTTATGAATGGATTACCTGGAACAATGATCTTAAAGAAGGAACTTTTGTTTCTGTACCTGCAAGACTTCAAATTCCAGAAAACATTAAAGAACAATTAATCGTAGAGTTGTACAACAAATAATAATTGACTTAGTCGAAATTTATGGCAATATTTAATTTTCAAAAGCCCGATAAAGTTATCATGATCGATTCAACCGATTTTGAAGGTAAATTTGAATTTAGACCTTTAGAACCTGGTTACGGATTGACAGTTGGTAATGCACTTAGAAGAGTTTTGCTTTCAGCATTAGAAGGTTATGCAATTACATCTGTTCGTATCGAAGGTGTAGATCATGAGTTTTCTACTATTTCAGGTGTTGTTGAAGATGTTACCGAAATTATCCTTAATCTTAAACAAGTACGTTTCAAACGTCAGATTGAAGATATCGATAACGAAGCAGTTACAATTTCTGTTTCTGGTAAAGATCAGTTAACAGCAGGTGATTTTCAAAAATTTATTTCAGGTTTTCAAGTTTTGAATCCAGACCTTGTTATCTGTAATTTAGATTCTAAAATCAAATTGAACTTCGATTTAACAATCGAAAAAGGTAGAGGATACGTTCCTGCTGAAGAGAACAAAAAACAGAATGCTGCAATTGGAACAATTTTTACAGATTCTATTTTTACTCCGGTAAAAAATGTAAAATATGCAATTGAAAACTTCCGTGTAGAGCAAAAAACAGATTACGAAAAATTGGTTTTTGAAATTAAAACTGATGGTTCTATTAATCCAAAAGATGCTCTTACAGAAGCTGCTAAAGTTTTAATTCACCATTTCATGTTGTTTTCTGACGAAAGAATTACACTTGAGGCTGACGAAATTGCACAAACAGAATCGTATGATGAAGAGTCATTGCATATGAGACAATTGCTTAAAACTAAGCTTGTTGATATGGATTTATCTGTGAGAGCATTAAATTGCTTGAAAGCGGCTGAAGTTGATACACTTGGTGATTTAGTATCGTTCAATAAAAATGACCTAATGAAATTCCGTAATTTTGGTAAAAAATCTTTAACTGAACTTGATGAACTTGTTGCAGTTAAAAATTTAACTTTCGGAATGGACTTAGCTAAATACAAATTAGATAAAGAATAATTCAATCCGCCACGGCGGATTAAATTTAAAATAGCAATGAGACACGGAAAAAAATTCAATCACTTAAGCAGACAGACTGGACATAGAAAAGCTATGTTAGCTAATATGGCTTGTTCTCTTATTGAGCACAAACGTATTAATACTACTGTTGCTAAAGCTAAAGCGCTTAAACAATTCGTTGAGCCTTTAATTACAAAATCAAAAGAAGATACGACTCACAACCGTCGTATTGTGTTTGCTTACTTACGTAGTAAATATGCTGTAACTGACTTGTTCAGAGATGTAGCTGCTAAAGTTGGTGATCGTCCAGGTGGATACACTCGTATCATTAAAGTTGGAAATCGTTTGGGAGATAATGCTGATATGGCAATGATCGAACTTGTAGATTTCAATGAACTTTACAATGGAGGAAAAAAAGAAGTTAAAAAAGCAAAAAGCCGTCGTGGTGGTAAAGCAAAAAAAGCTGAGGAGACTGCTCCTGAAGCTCCGGCTGCTGAATCAGAATCGACTACTGAAGCTTCTGAATAATTATGAAAGTAATGATTCTATAAAAATCAAGGATAAACTAATTTTTAGTTTATCCTTTTTTTTTGATTTTTTTAAAAGTAGCAGTTTTTAACTTTTTTGAATGTTCTGGTTTTATTTTTGGCTATGAAATTTTTAAAAAATCTTGGAACCACTCTTTTAAAGAAGTAAATTTGCAAAATATCTAATTACAAATAAAACAAGTTTAGCTGGTTTTATAATACGGTTAACAATACAAATTAAATAATGAAATACACAACACGACAAAGCGCCATTTTATTACTAAGTGATGGAACTATTTTTCATGGTAAATCTATCGGAATCAGTGGTAAAACTTTTGGTGAAGTTTGTTTTAATACAGGAATGACCGGTTATCAGGAAATTTTTACAGATCCTTCTTATTTTGGACAAATCATGGTTGCTACCAATGCACATATTGGTAATTATGGTGTAAATGATTTAGAGATTGAATCTGATAGCATCAAGATTGCTGGTTTGGTTTGTAAAAACTTTAGTTTTAATTTCTCAAGAGAAGGTGCTTCAGGAAGTTTAGAAGATTATTTTGCTAAGCAAAATTTAGTATGCATTTCTGATGTAGATACGAGAGCTTTAGTTAGTTATATTCGTGATAATGGTGCAATGAATGCTGTGATTTGTACAGATGGTACTTCGATTGAGGACTTGAAGATAGAACTGGCTAATGTGCCAAATATGGAAGGTTTGGAGTTGGCTTCGAAAGTATCAACTACTGAGCCTTATTTTTTTGGTGATGAAAGCGCTACTTATAAAGTTTCGGCTCTGGATCTTGGAATAAAAAAGAATATTTTGAGAAACCTAGCAAAGAGAGATTGTTATGTTAAAGTGTTTCCTTATAATTCTTCATATGAAGATTTAGCATCATTTAGCCCAGATGGATATTTCTTATCAAACGGGCCCGGAGATCCTGATCCGCTTTTTGGTGCAATCGAAGTAGCAAAGAAGATTCTTGCAGATGATAAGCCTTTATTTGGAATTTGTTTAGGGCATCAGGTAATTGCTTTGGCAAATGGAGTTCAGACTTATAAAATGTTTAATGGGCACAGAGGGATTAATCATCCTGTAAAAAACCTTATTACAGGAAAAGGAGAAATAACATCTCAAAATCATGGTTTTGCTGTAAACAAAGAGCAATTGGATAATCATCCTGATCTGGAGATTACGCATTTACACTTGAATGACGGAACAGTTGCTGGTATGCGTATGAAAAATAAGAATTGTTTTTCTGTGCAATATCACCCAGAGGCTAGTCCGGGTCCGCATGATTCATCTTATTTGTTTGATCAGTTTGTGGCAAATATCAAAGAAGTTACCGCTAAAACGATGTAGTTAATAAATAAAGATGGTTAATGTTTAAAATAAGTTTTAAGTATTAAATATTTTTATAATTTCGAAAAATATATATAATTTATTAATAAAAAACAAAAATAATGAGTATTATAATTAAAGTTCACGCAAGACAAATTCTTGATTCTAGAGGTAATCCTACTATTGAAGTTGATGTAGTAACTGAAAATGGGGTTTTAGGTAGAGCTGCTGTTCCGTCTGGAGCATCAACTGGAGAGCACGAGGCTGTTGAATTACGTGATGGAGGTAAAGCTTATCTTGGGAAAGGAGTTTTGAACGCAGTGAATAATGTAAATACTGTTATTGCTGAAGAACTAGTTGGAACTTCTGTTTTTGAACAAAATACTATTGATCAATTAATGATCGATTTGGATGGTACTCCAAATAAATCTAAATTAGGAGCTAATGCTATTTTAGGAGTTTCTTTAGCTGCCGCAAAAGCTGCTGCAAATGAACTTGGATTACCTTTGTACAGATATGTAGGTGGAGTTTCTGCTAATACATTACCTGTGCCAATGATGAACATCATCAATGGTGGTTCTCATTCTGATGCGCCTATCGCGTTTCAGGAGTTTATGATTTTCCCTGTAAAAGCAACTTCTTTTACACATGCTATGCAAATGGGAACTGAAATTTTTCACAGCCTGAAAAAAGTTTTACACGACAGAGGTTTAAGTACAGCTGTAGGTGATGAAGGAGGTTTTGCTCCAAACTTAGCAGGAGGTACTGAAGATGCTTTGGATACTATCAAACTTGCGGTTGAAAAAGCAGGATATACTTTCGGTGACGAAATTATGATCGCTCTTGACTGTGCTGCTTCAGAATTTTATGTAAACGGTAAATACGATTATACTAAATTTGAAGGTGAAACAGGAAAAATCAGAACATCTGAAGAACAAGCAGATTATTTAGCTGAACTTGCTGCTAAATATCCAATTATTTCTATCGAAGATGGTATGTACGAGGATGACTGGGATGGATGGAAATATTTAACTGATAAAATTGGTGATAAAGTACAGTTAGTAGGTGATGATTTATTTGTTACTAATGTTGCGCGTTTATCTACCGGAATTGAAAAAGGAATTGCTAATTCAATTTTAGTAAAAGTAAATCAAATTGGTACTTTAACAGAAACTATTGCAGCTGTAAATATGGCTAAAAATGCAGGGTATACTTCGGTTATGTCTCACCGTTCGGGAGAAACAGAAGATAATACAATTGCTGACTTAGCGGTTGCTTTAAACTGTGGACAAATTAAAACAGGTTCTGCTTCTCGTTCTGATCGTATGGCAAAATACAATCAGTTATTAAGAATTGAAGAAGAATTAGGAAGTACAGCTTATTTCCCTGGTTTAAAGGCTTTCAAAATTAAATAATTGTAAGAGTTATATATCGATTTTAAACCATTCGTTTTTACGAATGGTTTTTTTTTGGAGTTTTAACAAATTCATAGCAGGATTCTTTTTTTAATTAGTCTTAAATTCCTTAGATTTGATAAATTATTATTTTAAAGAATTATTTCCGATATATTATGTCAAAAATAGCTACATTAGAAGTAGATGGTAAAAAAATTGAACTTCCGGTTATTACTGGAAGCGAAAATGAATCAGCTATCGATATTAACAAATTACGTGATTTAACAGGTGTTATTACTTTAGATCCAGGGTACAAAAATTCTGGTTCTTGTAAGAGTGAAATCACATTCTTAGACGGAGAATTAGGTATTTTGCGTTACAGAGGATATTCAATTGAAGATCTGGCTGAAAAAGCTCATTTCTTAGAAGTATCTTATCTTTTAATTTTTGGAGAACTACCAACAGCTCAGGAATTAGAACAATTTGAAAATGGTATTAAAAAACATACTTTGGTAAACGAAGAAATGAAAAATATCATTGATGGTTTTCCAAAAACAGCTCATCCAATGGGTGTTTTATCTGCTTTAACAAGTGCTTTAACAGCATTTAATCCAAAAGCAGTAAATGTTGAAAATGAAAAAGAAATGTACGAAGCCATTTGTAAAACAATGGGTAAATTTCTTGTAATTGCAACATGGACTTATAGAAAAACTATGGGATATCCATTAAATTACTATGATAATACAACTGGTTATGTTGATAACTTTATGCAGTTAATGTTTAAATTGCCTACAGGACCTTATTCTGCAAATCCTGTTGTTATTAATGCATTAGATAAATTATTTATTCTTCATGCTGATCATGAGCAAAATTGTTCTACTTCAACAGTAAGAATGGTAGGTTCATCTCATGCAGGATTATTTGCTTCAATTTCTGCAGGAGTTTCTGCACTTTGGGGGCCTCTTCACGGAGGTGCAAATCAGGCGGTACTTGAAATGCTGGAGGAAATTAATAAAGATGGTGGAGATACTGATAAATTTTTAGCAAAAGCAAAAGATAAAAATGATCCTTTCCGTTTGATGGGATTTGGTCATAGAGTTTACAAAAACTTCGATCCAAGAGCAAAAATTATTAAAAAAGCAGCTAAAGAAGTGTTAGATACCTTAGGTGTTGAAGACCCTATTTTAGAGATCGCTAAGAAATTAGAATCAGCAGCTTTAGAAGATGATTACTTTAAATCAAGAAACTTATATCCAAATGTAGATTTCTATTCTGGAATTATATACAGAGCCTTAGGAATTCCTACAGATATGTTTACAGTAATGTTTGCTATTGGAAGGTTACCAGGCTGGATCGCACAATGGAAAGAAATGCGTGAAAACAAAGAACCAATTGGCAGACCAAGACAAATTTATACTGGACATCCATTGAGAGACTTTAAGTCGAACAAATAAAAATATTTTAAAGCTTCACTTAACTGTGAAGCTTTTTTTATCTTTGGTCAAAATATAATAAAGTTATGTTGCAATTAAATATAAAGAACGAAACGTCAAGATTACGTGCTGTAGTTTTGGGTTCCGCTGTTCATAATGGGCCAACTCCATCTTTAGATGAAGCCTACGATCCTAAATCATTGGAACATATAAAAGCAGGGACATATCCAATTGAAAAAGATATGGTTGTTGAAATGGATGCTTTTAATGCCGTTTTTCAAAAATATGATGTAAAAGTTTATCGTCCGGAAATGATTGAGAATTACAATCAGATTTTTGCGAGGGATATTGGTTTTGTGATAGATGATACTTTTGTTAAATCAAATATTCTGCCTGACAGAGAACGTGAATTAGATGCGATTCAGTATGTAATTGATCAAATTGATCCGTTAAAAGTAGTTCGTCCGCCAGAGGAAGTTCATATTGAAGGTGGCGACGTTATGCTTTGGAATGATCATATCTTTATTGGGACTTATAAAGGAAGTGATTATAAAGATTATATCACGGCAAGAACCAATATGCAAGGTGTAAATTATATAAAAGGATTGTTTCCAAATAAAATTGTAAAAGAATTTGATTTAGTTAAATCTAAATTAGAAGCACGTGACAATGCTTTGCATCTGGATTGCTGTTTTCAGCCTGTTGGAAAAGATAAAGGGATCATTTATAAAAGAGGTTTCCGTGAAGAAGCAGATTATATGTATTTAGTGAATCTTTTCGGAAAAGAAAATTTATTCCATATCGAAAGAGATGAAATGTATAATATGTTTTCGAATGTATTTTCAATAGATGAAAATGTTGTGGTTTCAGAAAAAAACTTTACTCGATTGAATAATTGGCTTCGTGCAAACGGATTTATTGTAGAAGAAATTCCTTATGCAGAAATTGCAAAACAAGAAGGTTTGTTGAGATGTTCAACTTTGCCGTTAATTAGAGATTAAATATAGTTTTAAGTTTCAGGTTTGTCTTAACCTGAAAGCTAAAACCTGAAACAAAATATATAAAATGAAACAAACAACAAATGCAATTGTAATGATTCGGCCAGTTGCTTTCAGAATGAATGAACAAACGGCTGTAAATAATTATTATCAGAAAGTATTAGACGGATTATTGCCTAGTACAGTTAATGCTAAAGCACAACAGGAATTTGATGCTTTTGTAGAAAAGCTTAGAGCTGTTGGTGTCGATGTTACAGTAATTGAGGATACTTTAGAGACCGATACTCCGGATAGTATTTTTCCAAATAACTGGGTTTCGTTTCATGAAAATGGAGATGTAGCATTGTATCCAATGTTTGCTGAAAACCGTCGTCAGGAACGTCGAGAAGATATTTTAGATACCTTGGAAGAAAAAGGTTTTGAAATTTCTAATATAATGGACTATACATCAGCAGAAGATGATGGTTATTTTTTAGAAGGAACCGGAAGTTTACTTTTGGATCGGGCTAATGCTAAGGCATATTGCGCTTTGTCTCCAAGAGCCGATGAAGAACTATTTATAGAATTTTGCGAAGATTTTGATTATGCACCCGTAATTTTCGAAGCCTTTCAAACAGTTGACGGAGAACGAAAGCTAATTTATCATACCAATGTTATGATGTGTTTAGGCGAAACTTTTGCGGTTATTTGTGCGGATTGTATAGATGATAAAAAAGAACGCAAAATGGTTCTTGAAAACCTGAAAGCAGATAAAAAAGAGATTATACTGATAACTGAAGCACAGGTAAATAATTTTGCCGGAAATATGCTGGAGGTTAGAGGAACAAATGATAAAAAGTATATTGTAATGAGTGCATCGGCTCATCAGAGTTTGACTCCAAAACAAATCCAACAATTAGAAAAACATGCTGAAATTCTGAGTTCAAGTTTAGATACAATAGAAGCTTGTGGAGGAGGAAGTGCAAGATGTATGATGGCAGAAGTATTTTTGCCAAGAAACTAAGCAAATAAAACAGGATATATAAAAGGGATGAAGCAGTATGTTTTATCCCTTTTTTAGTTGGTTAAATGTAAAACTGTTACATCAAATTTCCTTTTACAATATTAACAATCGAACTTACTATATATTGTATTCCAATAGAAATAACTATAAAACCAACTATTCTTGAAATGGCGACAATTCCTGAAGCGCCAAGTATTCTTGCCAGATAATGAGCGCTTTTAAGAATAACAAAGATGGCAACGGCGATTGCTAAAATAGCTAAGCTGGAAATAATGATTTCTTCCATTCCATGATGTTCCTGGTAAAAAGCAATTAATAAAGAAATGGATCCGGGTCCTGCTAACATTGGGATTGCTAATGGAGTTAGTGCAATATCATTTCGCTGTTGTGCTTCGTTTTCGATTTTTTTGTTGATTCCGCGTTTTTTATTGAACTTGCCAGAAAGTAATGAAAAACCTGAATTTACAATTACTATTCCTCCGGCAATTCGTAAAGCATCGATGCTAATTCCAAAAAAAGTTAAAACATACTGACCTATAAAAAAAGAAACTAATAAAATAATGCCAACATTTATAGCGGTCCATAAAGAGATTCTTGAACGTTCCTTTTGAGAATCATGTTGTGTTAATCCAACAAAAATCGGAACTGTTCCGATAGGGTTTAATACCGAAAAAAGAGCGGCAAATAAATAAATGAATAAATCCATATTGTTTTGGTTAGTGAGGTAAAAATAGTCAATTTTTGATATCTGAGAGTAAATTCGTGTTATGATATTTGTTTTTTAATGCTATTAATTCTAAATCAATTGCCTAAAAGAAGCTCGTTCTTTTTGATTACTTTTGTCGTATATTTTAAAAATAATGAAAAATAAAAAGACCTTAGTTCTTGGTGCAACAACAAAACCAGAACGTTACGCTTTTAGAGCAATAAATATGTTAGTTGAAAAAGGACATTCTGTTTTGGCGATAGGTCAAAAAGCAGGTGAAGTTGCTGGCGTAAAAATTCATACTAAAGCAATTCCTGTAAAAAATATTGATACTGTTACATTGTATTTAAACCCTGCACGTCAGAGAGATTACTATAATTATATTATCGAATCCCAGCCAAAAAGAGTAGTTTTTAATCCCGGAACAGAAAATCCTGAATTGTATCAATTACTGGAATTGAATAATATCAAGGCAGAAGTTGCTTGTACTTTGGTTTTGTTAGCTACAAATCAATATTAATTTTTCAAGGTTTTATTTACTTCGTCAGTTTGCCTTGCTTGAATACAGCAGGGCTAAAAGAGACTTTGTAATAAATTTTTGTGCTCCATAAATAATTGAATTTAGTTGGCTCAAAGCCTGCTAAACCATTAAAAGTATTACTTTTGTCCTCATGGAATTTTCATCAAAACTAATAGAAAAAGCAGTTAACGAAATGTCGCAATTGCCAGGAATAGGTAAACGTACGGCATTACGATTAGTGCTTCATTTATTAAAGCAGCCCAAAGAGCAAACAAGTTTTCTGTCGCAGGCATTATTGAATATGCGTGAAGATATAAAGTTTTGCGAAAGTTGTCATAATATTTCAGATACAAAAGTTTGTGAGATCTGTGCTAATCCAGTGCGAAATCATCATACAATTTGCGTAGTCGAGGATATTCGCGATGTTATGGCTATTGAAAATACGGGGCAATATAAAGGAATCTACCATGTTCTTGGAGGTAAGATTTCGCCAATTGAAGGTGTTGGGCCGAGCCAGTTGAATATCTCAAGTTTAGTTGAAAAAGTGAAGGCAGGAAAAGTTGTAGAAATTATTTTTGCATTAAGTTCAACAATGGAAGGCGATACAACGAACTTCTATATTTATAAACAAATTGCTGAATCGGAAATTATAATTTCTACCATTGCCAGAGGGATATCTGTAGGAGACGAATTAGAATATGCAGACGAAATTACTTTAGGAAGGAGCATTTTGCATCGAATACCATTCGAAAAAACTTTCAAAAACAATTAAATAACCCCAAATAACCTATAGATTTTCTGAAGATTAAAGGAAAAGCTATATTTGCGATAAATTTTAAATAATGACAAAAAACGGCTTTTATATCCTATTATTAATTGGTGCACTTTTTACATCATGTATTCCTGTAAAGGACTTGGTTTATTTGCAAGATAAAAACAGTTCTGGAGAGCAAAATAATATTGCAGCAGTAGAATCAAAATCTTACAGGCTGCAAGCTAATGATGTTTTGAGTATTGATATAAAAGCAATTGATCCTAAATTAGTATCTATTTTTAATACAACAGAAGTTTCATCTGGAGGAGGAAAATCTGAATCAGGCTTATATTTCAATGGCTTTACGGTTGATGATCATGGAAATATAAGAATGCCAATTTTAGGTGAAATTAATGTTATAGGATATACTCTTGAAGAAGTTCGTCTTATAATTGAAAAAAAATTACTCGAAGAGTATTTTAAAAGAGATGCTAATATTTTTGTTACCGTAAAATTAGCGGGCTTTAAATATACTATTAATGGAGAAGTGGGAAGTACAGGAACAAAAACACTGTTTCAGGAACATGTAAACATTATGGAAGCCATTGCAAATGCCGGCGATATTACAATTACAGGAAATAGAAAATCTGTAACCGTAATTCGTCAAACCCCAACAGGAGTACAAATGAACGATATAGATTTGACGGACGTTAATGTCATGAAATCACCTTATTATTATTTACAGCCTAACGATTATATTTATGTAAAACCAGTTAAGCAAAAAACGTGGGGAACAGGAAAAACGGGTATAGAATCGATTGCTACAATTGTTACAGTATTATCATTAGCTACAACCGTCTTTTTGTTGCTTAAAAACTAAAACTAAATTCAAAAGATGTTAGATATAAAAGATTTTTCCATTTTTGAAAATCATTCAAATTTTGATTTTAAAGGATTTTTGTTGAAAATTATTAGTTATTGGAAATGGTTTTTGGCTAGTTTAATCATTGCTTTTACAATTGCTTATCAGGTAAATATTCGTAAAGAGAAAATTTACGAAATGCAAACGATGATTTCTATTAAAGAAGAAAGCAATCCTTTTTTTACCTCAAATACGAGTTTAGTTTTTAATTGGGGAGGAGTTTCTGATCAGGTAAATGGTATTACAACCATTATACAGTCCAGATCTCATAACGAATTAGTTGTAGATAAATTACAGTATTATATCGATTATTTTGTTCAGGGAAAATATAATTTAATCGATTCTTACGGAGCAGTTCCTTTTTATGTAAGCATTGATAAGAATAAAGGGCAGCTTGCAGGTAAATTAATTGGTATTAAGTTTCTTAGTCCAAATGAGTATGAAATTCGTATACCTTTCGAAGATAATTCAGCTTCGATAATTACCTATTCAAGTAATGCATATAGTAATACTGCTGTTCAGCCTAAAGAATATGTGCAGAAGTTTAAAGTTGGAGAAAAGGTCTCGTTACCTTTTTTAAATTGGACAATACAAATAAACGATAATCCCGGTCTTTACACCGGAAATGAATATTTTGTGCAATTTAATGATTTTGACGGAACGGTTTCCCGCTATAGAGGGGTTAATGTAAGCGGAGATGATAAAGGAGGTTCGATACTAACTTTAAGCATGCAGGGTACAAACAAAGCCAAGATGGTAGAGTATTTGAATGCAACAGTAAAAATGTTAATCAAAATTCAGCTTGACGGAAAAAATCAGTTTGCAACAAACACAATTAGATTTATTGATAGTACCCTTGTTGCAATGGAGTCGCAATTAAAACAAACGGGTAGCGAACTTAAATCTTTTAGAAAAGATAAAAATATTTATGAAATCGAAGGTGGTGGTGAGAAGTTTACGGATAAGATAATGGGCTTTGATGTTGAGAAAGATCAGGTTACAAGAAAATTAGCTTATTATAATTCTTTAAAATCATATTTAAACAATAGTATTGATTATTCAAGATTACCAGCGCCTTCAGTTGCAGGTATTGATGATCCAAATATTGTTACAAACGTCTCAAAACTTATTGCACTTTCTACACAAAGATCAGAAATGGCCTATGCTGTAAAAAGCGAAAAGATTTTTAAAGATTTTGATAATCAAATGCAAGCGGTAAAGAGTGTTTTACTTGAAAATATTGTGTCTGCAAAAAGCTCTTTGATGACAGACTTGACAATGGTAAATGCTAAAATTGGTCAGGCTGAAAGCACTGTAAAACGACTTCCGGAAGAACAACAGGAGTTGTTGAAAATTCAAAGAAAATATGATTTAAGTGATAATATATATACTGAATTTCTAAAGAAAAGAAATGAGGCTGAAATAGTGAAGGCTTCAAATTTATCAGATATTCATTTTATTGATCCTGCAAAAGATATAGGAGGAGGATTAATTGGTCCTAAAACTTCTGTAAACTATATTCTTGCTTTGTTTGCAGGAATATTAATTCCTTTGTTCTTTATATTTGGAATTTTCTTTATTAATAATTCAATTCAAAATACAGAAGATATAAGCAAGTTGACCCAAATTCCATTAATTGGAGTAATTGGAGTTAATAAAGATTCTTTAAATTTAGCTGTTTTTGATAAGCCAAAGTCAGCGCTTTCTGAAGCTTTTAGAGCTATTCGTTCTTCTTTGCAGTTTTTGTATAAAAAACAGCAGGTAAGTGGTTCTAAGACCCTAATGATTACTTCATCAATAAGTGGTGAAGGAAAAACATTTTGTTCTATAAATATCGCTACCGTTTTTGCATTAAGTGAAAAGAAAACAGTAATTGTTGGTTTGGATTTAAGAAAGCCAAGATTAGCAGATGAATTTGGTTTAAAGAACCAAATAGGAGTTGTGAATTATTTGATTAAACAAAATAGTTTAGATGAAATTACAAATCCGACACCAATAGCCAATCTTGATGTTATACTTTCAGGACCAATACCTCCAAATCCATCAGAACTTATATTAAGTGAAGCAATGAAGGAGTTGGTGCTTGAATTAAAGCAAAAATACGATTATATTATTCTTGATACGCCTCCCGTTGGGCTGGTTTCTGATGCATTAGAATTGGCGCAGTTTGCAGATGTAACTCTTTATATAGTAAGACAGAATTATACTAAAAAAGATATGATTACATTGCTAAATACCAGAATAAAAAGAGGAGAGTTAAATAATGCCAGTATTGTTTTAAATGGTTATGAAAATAAAGCAAAATATGGTACTGCTTATGGATATGGGTACGGATATGGAGCTTATGCAAACGGATATCATGAAGAAGAAGTTAAATTAAGTTTTTGGAGAATTATTTTGAATAAATTCATTAAAAAATAATTTAAAGTAATATGGATACATCAACTCAATATACAATTCTAATTACAGGAGGAGCTGGTTTTATAGGTTCAAATTTGTCTGAATATTTTTTAGCATTAGGACATAAGGTCGTTTGTCTGGATAATTTTTCGACTGGCCATCATCATAATTTAAAGGATTTTATTTCGAATCCTGATTTTAAATTAATTGAGGGGGATATTCGAAATATTGACGATTGTATTTTAGCAGTTGAAGGTGCAGATTATGTTTTACATCAGGCAGCTCTGGGTTCGGTTCCAAGATCAATCAATGATCCAATAACTACAAACGATGTAAATGTTTCGGGGTTTTTGAACATGTTGGTTGCTTCACGCGATGCTAAAATTAAAAGATTTATATATGCAGCTAGTTCTTCTACCTATGGCGATTCACAAGGATTGCCAAAAGTCGAAGATGTAATTGGTAAGCCATTATCACCATACGCAATAACAAAATATGTTAATGAGTTATATGCTGAGATTTTTAGCAGGACTTATGGATTGGAAACAATAGGATTGCGCTATTTTAATGTTTTTGGCAGAAAACAAGATCCTAACGGTGCTTATGCTGCAGTGATTCCGAAATTTGTTACACAGTTAATGAAACATGAAAGCCCTGTTATTAATGGTGATGGAAATTATTCCCGTGATTTTACTTATATTGATAATGTGATTCAAATGAATGTATTAGCTGTGACAACTCAAAATCCGGATGCAATTAATACCGTTTATAACACAGCTTTTGGTGATCGTAATACATTAAATGATTTAGTTGGTTATCTGAAAGAATACTTATCTGAATTTGATCCAAAAATCTCAGATGTAGAAATAGTTTACGGAGAAAATAGAGCAGGAGACATTCCTCATTCATTGGCAAGTATAGATAAAGCAAAAACAATGTTGGGTTATAGTCCTAAATATTCTTTACAAGAAGGATTAAAAGAAGCTGTAAGCTGGTATTGGAATAATTTGAAATAGAATATAGAATAAGGATCAAGATAATAGTAAAATAAATGAAAATTACAAAAATTTGTTGCATTGGTGCAGGGTATGTTGGAGGTCCAACAATGGCAGTGATTGCTCAAAAATGTCCACATATTCAAGTGACTGTTGTCGATTTGAACGAACAAAGAATTAGAGATTGGAATGATCCTAATACAGATAATATTCCTATTTACGAACCGGGACTTTCAGAAATTGTAGCTGAGGCACGAGGACAAAATCTATTCTTTTCAACAGAAGTCGAGAAAGCAATAGATGAAGCGCAGGTAATTTTTATCTCAGTAAATACGCCAACCAAAACCTACGGAAAAGGAAAAGGAATGGCTGCTGATTTAAAGTATATTGAGCTTTGTTCCAGACAAATAGCAAAAGTAGCAAAGCAAAACAAAATTGTAGTTGAGAAATCAACCTTGCCAGTAAGAACAGCTGAGGCTATTAAAAGTATATTAGATAATACCGGAAACGGTGTTCAGTTTCAAATTTTATCGAATCCTGAATTCTTAGCAGAAGGAACTGCTGTTACAGATTTATTAAATCCGGACCGAATTTTGATAGGCGGTGATAATACTCCCGAAGGTCAGGATGCAATTAATGCTTTGGTGGATGTTTATGCAAATTGGGTAAACAAAGATAAAATTTTAACCACGAATGTTTGGTCATCAGAATTGTCTAAATTAACAGCAAATGCATTTTTAGCGCAGCGTATTTCATCCATAAACGCAATGTCAGAATTATGTGAAAAAACAGGTGCAGATGTTAATGAAGTTGCAAGAGCAATCGGCATGGATAGCAGAATTGGACCAAAATTTTTAAAAGCATCAGTTGGTTTTGGTGGTTCATGTTTTCAAAAAGATATTCTAAATTTAGTCTACATAGCAAAATCCTATGGTCTAAATGAAGTAGCAGATTATTGGGAGCAAGTAATTATAATGAATGATCATCAAAAGAGAAGATTTTCTAATAAGATTGTCCAGACTCTATACAATACGGTAGCCGATAAAAAAATTACATTTTTAGGCTGGGCCTTCAAAAAGGACACAAATGATACTAGAGAATCTGCTGCAATTTACGTAGCTGATGATTTGATTAATGAGCAGGCAAAAATATCGGTTTATGATCCTAAAGTTTCAAAAAATAAAATGTTAAGTGATTTGGACTACTTAGAGACCAGATCTGGGCAGGAAAACGCTAAAGCTTTAAATGTGTTTGATGAGGCTTATGAAGCATGTAAAGGAGCACACGCAATTGCAGTTTTAACTGAATGGGATGAATTTACAACCTACGATTGGAAAAAAATTTACGATTCAATGCATAAACCAGCGTTTATTTTTGATGGTAGAAATATATTGAATGCACAAGAATTAGAAACAATTGGATTTATTTACAAAGGAATAGGTACTTAATCCAAGACAATATTGAGATAAGATTAATATGAAATGAATATAAATGCAAGTTTCGAATATTTTGTTTCAATATAAATGAAAATTATGAATTGGTATGTAGTTTATACAAAACCTAAATGGGAGAAAAAAGTTGCTGATAAGCTAAGTCAACTAGGTATTGAATGTTATTGTCCATTAATTACTCAGATTAAACAATGGTCTGATAGAAAGAAAAAAGTCGAAGTTCCTCTTTTTAATTCTTATGTTTTTGTTCAAATCGAAGATTTAGATCGAAATTCAGTTTTTCAGGTCCCAGGTGTTGTAAGGTATTTGTTTTGGTTAGGAAAGCCTGCGATTGTGCGTGATGAAGAGATAAATATCATTAAAAACAGTTTAAATGCTTCAAATATTGCTGATGTATCAGTAACACAAATCCAGGTTGGTGATAGGATTAAATTAGAAACAGGAGCATTTAACAATCAAAATGCAATAGTACAGGAAGTATCCAGGACACATTATATTTTAGTATTGGAATCTTTAGGATGTGTCTTGAAAATAAAATACAAATAATTTCGTTTCTAAAAATGGAAACGTATTAAATAGTTAGAGGGTTTAATCATTTTTTAATGTTTTTACCCTCTTTTTTTTTGTAAATAAAATCTTTGTTAGCTGATTAAGAGAATTTTCTTTTTTTAATAAAGATTTAATACGATTTCTTTTTAGTAATACGGGAAACCGTATTGATTAAGTAATGTGAATATGTTATATTTGCCGAAAATGATTTTAGGGCATCTGAGGCAAAATTTTGTAACTCAGAGCGGCGGAGCCGTGAATAATTATGACTAAACTAGATAAAAAAGATCACGAATTGAGCGAAAACATAAAAATTGCTGTAATAGGTTTGGGTTATGTTGGTTTACCTTTGGCTAGATTATTTGCGACAAAGTATTTGGTTAAAGGCTTTGATATAAATGAATCAAGAGTTAATTCGCTAAAATCAGGTACAGACACAACGTTAGAAGTAGATGATTTAACTTTGCAAAAAGTTTTAATTGATGATTCTTCTAAACATCAAATCGGATTGTATTGTACTACTTCTTTAGATGATATAGCAGATTGTAATTACTTTATAATAACAGTTCCTACTCCGGTAGATAAAAATAATCGTCCAGATTTAACTCCACTATATAAATCAAGTGAATCAGTTGGTAAAATATTGAAAAAAGGAGATATTGTAATTTATGAATCTACAGTTTATCCTGGTGTAACTGAAGAACAGTGTGTGCCAGTTTTGGAAAAGGTGTCGGGTTTAAAATTTAATGAAGATTTTTATGCTGGTTACTCACCAGAACGTATAAACCCTGGAGATAAAGAGCATACTGTTGAAAAAATCCTAAAAGTAACTTCAGGTTCAACGCCTGAAATTGGTTTAAAAGTTAATTACTTATATAAATCCGTCATCACGGCGGGAACCCATTTAGCGCCAAGTATAAAAGTTGCAGAAGCGGCAAAAGTTATAGAGAACTCACAACGAGATATCAACATTGCTTTTGTAAATGAGTTGGCTAAAATATTCAATCTAATGAATATAGACACTCAGGAAGTATTAGCAGCGGCATCTACAAAATGGAATTTCTTACCCTTTAAGCCAGGATTGGTTGGTGGGCATTGTATAGGTGTCGATCCTTATTATTTAGCACAAAGAGCACAGGAGTTCGGATATCATCCTGAAATAATTTTAGCAGGAAGGCGACTGAATGACAGTATGGGAGAGTATATCGCTTCTCAGGTTGTTAAATTAATGATTAAAAAAGGAATTTCTGTTAATGGTGCAGAATTGCTAATGCTCGGAATTACTTTTAAAGAAAACTGTCCTGATGTACGAAACACAAAAATTGTTGATGTTGTGAAAGCATTAACAGAGTATGGTATATTAGTAACAATATTCGATCCTCTTGCTAATGAAGAGGATGTAAAAAAAGAATACAATTTAATAACATTAAATTCTATCCCAAACAATAAATTTGATGCAATTGTTCTGGGAGTTTCTCATGCGGAATTTTTAGAATTAAATTTTGAAGAATTACAAAAAACAAATAGTTTAGTATACGATGTAAAAGGAGTTTTAGGTACTATAGCTGATAATAGATTATAGTAGTTAAAGTTCTTTTTTTATTTAAAGAAAAATGGAAGCAAATTCAATTATACATGTAATTTTAACCGGAGGAGTAGGAAGCAGATTGTGGCCACTTTCTCGAAAAAGTCAACCAAAACAATATTTGGAGATTTTTGAAAATAAATCTTTGTTCGAAATGACGGTTGAGCGCAACAGTCATTTAGCAAACAAAGTAATGGTAGTTGGAAATGTGGATAATCATCATTTAAGTGGTAAAGTTATGGATAAAACCAAAACTTCTTATGTGAATATAGTTGAGGCTACACCCAGAAATACAGCAGCTGCTATTGCTTTTGCTGCATTTGCTTCAGATCCTGATGATATATTGATTGTTACCCCTTCAGATCATATTATTGATAAAATGGAGGATTATAATAAAGCTATAAACGAAGCTATTTTAAAAGCACAAGAGGGGTTTATAGTTACTTTTGGTATCATTCCGACCAAACCTGAAACGGGTTATGGTTATATAGAGTCTAAAGGAGATAAAGTAATATCATTTAGAGAAAAACCCAATGAAACAACAGCAAAAGAGTTTATCGCAAGAGGTAATTTCTTGTGGAACAGTGGTATGTTTTGTTTTAAGGCCAGAGTTCTTTTGGATGAGTTAAAGCTATTTCAACCGGATGTTTACGAAAAATCAAAAGCAGTTTGGGAGCAAGCAAAAGAAGGATTTTTAGATTTAGACTTATCAATGCAGATTCCTTCAATCAGTATAGATTATGCTGTAATGGAAAGAAGTAAGAAAATAAAAGTAGTACCAGCTTCTTTTTCATGGTCAGATTTAGGGTCATTTGAATCAGTATATGATTATTTAATTTCTAAAGGACATCCTATAGACAAAAATGGAAATATGGTTATAGGTTCTGGAAAACATACGACTTTTCTAGGATTAAAAAACACTATTTTTGTATATACGGATACTGCGAATTTAATTTTGCAAAAAGAAAACTCACAAGACGTAAAGGATATTTACAATGAGTTGGAAAAAATAAATTCAGATTTATTAAATTAATTAAAATGAAAAAAATTCTTATAACCGGGGGTGCTGGTTTTATTGGATCTCATGTCGTTAGACGTTTTGTGAATAAATATCCTGAATATCAAATATTCAATTTAGACGCCTTGACTTATGCGGGTAATTTAGAGAATATTAAAGATATAGAAAATCAACCTAATTATAATTTCATAAAAGGAGATATTGTTGATGAGACTTTTATAAATGAACTTTTCTCATTGCATAATTTTGATGGTGTTTTGCATTTAGCAGCAGAATCTCATGTTGACCGTTCTATTGAAGATCCTTTGGCATTTGTAAAAACAAATGTAATTGGAACTATGAATTTATTGAATGCAGCAAAAAATCAATGGAAAAATAATTTTGAAGATAAACGTTTCTACCATATCAGTACTGATGAAGTTTATGGCTCGCTTGGAGCAGAGGGACTTTTTACAGAAACTACTTCATACGATCCAAATTCTCCATATTCAGCTTCTAAGGCAAGCTCAGATCACTTTGTGAGAGCTTATGGAGAAACTTATGGGTTACCTTATGTTTTAACAAACTGTTCAAATAACTATGGATCCTATCATTTTCCTGAAAAATTAATTCCACTTTTTATAAATAATATTATAAATAATAAACCATTACCAGTTTACGGTGATGGAAACTATACTCGTGATTGGCTTTTTGTTGAAGATCATGCTATCGCTATAGATTTAGTTTTTCATGAAGGGAAAAATCACGAAACCTATAATATTGGTGGCTTTAATGAATGGAAAAATATAGATTTGGTTAAATTATTGTGCCAAATCATGGATCAGAAATTAGGTAGATCTGAAGGAACTTCTCAAGAATTGATTACTTATGTAAAAGATAGACCTGGTCATGATTTGCGTTATGCTATTGATGCTTCTAAAATTAATAAAGAATTGGGGTGGAAACCTTCCGTTACTTTTGAAGAAGGTTTAGAAAAAACAATCAATTGGTATCTTAACAATGAAGCATGGCTGCAGAATGTAACCTCAGGGTCGTATAAAGATTATTATCAAAAACAATATTCATAAACAATAAGCAATTTTATTTAAACCAAAATTTAGGTTAAATTAATTTCAGATGAAAAAAATAACATATGTTCTTACGCTGTTTTTTATTTTATTAATTTCTTTTAGTGCAAATGCTCAGGATATAATAAAGTCTAAAGATTTAAGTACTATAAAAGTTGACTATTTATCAGATGATGAAATAGGTAGAATTATTGCTCAGTTAAAAAGTAATAATGCGACTATTGATGATGTGCAATCTATGGCTTTATCAAAAGGTATGAGTCAAAATGAATTCGATAAACTAAGAACTCGTGTTAAAGAATATGAGAAAAAGAATTCTAAAGATAAAGACAAGGATAAAAAGGACAAGGATAAAAAGAAAGACGATAAATCAAATGATATAGATAAAGATTCTGAGTTTGGAAGAAAACAGGAAAAGATTAAAAATGAAAAAGTAAAAGATTCTATAAATGCTTTAATCTTTGGTTCTGAATTATTTGATAACCCTACTTTAAATTTTGAGCCAGATTTGAAATTGGCTACACCTATGAATTATATATTGGGACCAGGAGATGAACTTCAAGTTAGTGTATTTGGTATTCAGGAATATAATGCGAGTATACCAGTAAGTGTAGAAGGAAAAATTACAATTGATTATGTTGGACAAATTGCAGTTTCTGGCATGTCAATTGAAGCTGCCACTCAAAAAATAAAAGGAGCAATAGCAAGAGTATATAGTACAGTAAGGTCAGGACAATCTCAAGTTGCTGTTAGTTTAAGTCAAATTAGAACTATTAAAGTAACTATTGTTGGAGGTAAACAACCGGGTAATTACTCTATTTCTTCTTTGGCTACAGTTTATAATGCCTTACATCTAGCAGGTGGTCCAGGGAAAAATGGAAGTTATAGGAATATTGAATTAATCAGAAATAATAAAGTTTACAGAAATATTGACATTTATAGATTTTTAGTAAAAGGAGATCAATCAGATAATGTTAGTCTAAAAGAAAATGATGTAATTCGAATTCCGGCATACAGTCAAAGAGTTACCGTTGAAGGGGAAGTAAAACGTCCTGGAATTTTTGAAATGAAAAAAGGTGAGAAATTTTCTGATCTACTAAATTTTGCTTCGGGATTTAATGAATTTGCTTATACAGCATCAGTAAATGTGTTGCAAAAAACAGGAAAAGAATTTAAAGTACACGATATAAATGAGAGTGAATACAATACTTATTTACCTCAATCTGGAGATGTCTTTAAAGTTACTAAGATCTTAAATCGATTTGAAAATCGTATCAAAATCGAGGGAGCTGTTTTTAGACCCGATTATTATTCTTATAGCGAAGGAATGAGGATTTCTGATTTGATTACAAGAGCTGAAGGTCTTAAAGAAGATGCTTACACAAAACGAGCCAGAATTATTCGTTTAAAAACAGATCTAACAACCGAAATTGTAAATGTAGATTTAAGTGCAGCAATGGCAGGTGATTTGAATGCTGATATTGAATTGAAACGAGAAGATATTATAACAGTATATTCTGTTCTGGATTTCAGAGAAGAATATAAAGTTACTATTGATGGAGAGGTTAAAAATCCAGGAGTGTATGAATATTTCGAAAATTTAACTTTAAATGATTTAGTTGTGCAAGTTGGAGGTCTAACAGGGTCAGCATCTAAAAGAGTTGAAATTGCAAGAATGGTAAAATCTGACATAATTGATGATGCCGATCCAAAACGCATTGAATTAGTTGAACTTGAGATTACTGCCGATAATAATGAACAGATTAAGAACTTTGTCTTAAAGCCATTTGATGTTATTAATATTCGTAAGATCGCTGTTTATGAAAAACCAGAAATGGTTAAAGTAAGTGGTGCTGTGAGTTATCCAGGGAAATATGTTTTAGCGAACAAAAAAGAAACAGTTTACAATATTGTAATGAGAGCTGGAGGGTTAACATCTATTGCTAATCTTGATGGTATGAAGATAAAAAGACCCATTAAACAAGAACAGATAGAACAACTAGAAAGCGTAAATTTAAATTTAGATAAAAAACTTACAGTAGAAGAAGAGAGTCTGAAATCAAAGCAAAAAGATACGCTTAGTTCTAAATTATCTAAAAAACTTAGAGATGAATTAAAATTTGCTACGATTCCCGTTAACTGGGAAAAAATTGTAAAAGATAAAAACCACTATTCTAACGTTACTTTGTTTCCTGGTGATGAAATTGAGGTTGCAGTTTATAATGAGGGAGTTAAAGTAACGGGAAATGTATTGTTAACTTCTGAAATTCCATATAGAAGCGGAAAAGGATTTAAATATTATATAAATTCTGTTGGAGGGGTTGATAGTAAAGGGTGGAAGAAAAAAGCTTATATTATTTATCCAAATGGTAAGGCTTCAGTTACGACTTCATTTTTGTTTTTTAGATCTTATCCAAAAGTGACTCCAGATTCTCAAATAGTTGTTCCAGAAAAACCTGAGATGAAGAAAATGAGCGCTGGAGAATGGGCGGGTCTTGGAACTGCATTTGCCAGTTTGGCGTTATTAATTGTTACAGCTTTTAAATAAATTTTTGATGGATAATATACCTGTTCAAAATGATGAAATATCATTGAAAGAATTAATACTTAAATTAAAAGAATGGTATGCTTACCTTTTATCACAATGGAAAATTATTTTTTTATCCGGAATAGTTGGAGGAGCTTTAGGATTAACTTATTCATTTATTAAACAACCAGTTTACACTGCAAGCTTGTCTTTTGCTCTAGAAGATGAAAAATCTGGTGGAGGTTTAGGTAGCGCTTTAGGATTAGCAAGCTCATTTGGTTTAGATTTAGGAGGTGGAGGAGGGAATATATTTAGTGGTTCTAACTTAACCGAATTGTTTAAATCTCGTAGAATGGTTGAACAGACTCTTTTGAATCCAGTTAGTTATAAAGGTAAAAATGTTTCTTTGGCAGAAATGTACATAGATATCAATAATATGAGGGAAGGATGGGAAAAATATCCAGAACTTAAAAAAATTAATTTTATTCCTGGAACCAATCGTGATAATTTTACTCGAGTACATGACAGTATTTTAGGTATATTATATGGTGGATTATCTAAAGGAGGATTAACAGTGGGGCAAAAAGATAAAAAAGTTGCAATTGTAAGTATAGATGTAGTGTCTGGTAATGAGCTTTTTGCAAAGTGTTTTTGCGAAACTTTAGCAAAAGAAGTTGGTAGATTTTATATAGAAACTAAAAGTAAAAAAGCCAGAATGAATATGGCTATTTTAGACCGTCAGGTTGATTCTATTCGTGGAGAGTTGAATGGATCTATTACAGGTGTTGCGGTAGCAAATGATAATACTTTTAATTTGAATCCAGCAATGAATGTACGCAGAGCCCCTTCAGCTAGAAGACAGGTAGATGTACAGGCAAATACTGCGATATTAACTGAACTGGTTAAACAATCAGAACTTGCCAAAGTTACGCTACGAAAAGAAACACCTTTGATTCAAGTAATTGATAGACCTATTTTACCTTTGCCTAAAGAAGGTTTTGGTAAAGCAAAAGGAATTTTGATTGGAGGTTTTTTAGCAGGCTTTTTAACGGTTTTAATAATTGTTTTTAGGCGAATTGTCAGTCAGATAATGATATAATTGTTAACGTTATTTATATATAGTTTAAATGAAAAGTTATACCTTAAAAGTTGAGGAAGTACGAATTGAAACAGATGACACCGTTACAATATGTTTTAAACAGCCAGGACTTAAAAAAATCAAATACTTAGCTGGTCAATATCTCACACTTCAATTTCGAATTAATGGAAGAAGATATATCAGGCCTTATTCATTTTCTTCGACACCGCTAATTGATTCTACTCTAGATGTGACTGTAAAGAGAGTGCCTGGAGGAATAGTTTCAAATTATATTAATGATATTATAAGAGTTGAAGATGTTATTGAGGTACAGGAACCTTTAGGAGATTTTATTTTTGAATCAGATAAATCAATAAAATCAGTTGTGTTTTGGGGTGTTGGTAGTGGGATTACACCTTTGTTTTCAATAATTAAAGAGCTATTAACTAACCAGTCATCGATTAATATTTATTTGGTTTATGGTAATAAATCTAATTCCTCTGTAATTTTTAAAAATCAATTGGAGAAATTAAAAAGTATTTATTCTGAACGGTTTAAAATTTATAATTTTTATTCTAAAGAAGAATTTTTTAATGACGACTCACACAATTATAAAGGAAGAATTAATAGCAGTTTCGTTGAGAAATTGACAAGCAATATTCAAACTCCAACCCAACATTTTATATGTGGACCTATAGGTCTTAAAAATACAGTTAAAGGTACACTACTGAATTTGGGGTATCCGGAGAGGAGTATATTTTCTGAGGATTTTGAAATTATTAAAAATCCTGAGGATTTTAAGAATATTATAGATCAGAATATAATTTTAAATTTTCAAGGTATTACCAATGAAATTAAAATTACTAAAGGACAAAGTGTTTTAGAAGAAGCTTTAGAATTCGGATTAGAATTACCCTATTCATGCCAAACAGGTAATTGTAGCACCTGCAAAGCTATACTTAAATCTGGTAAGTTGGAAATGATAGGTTTAAGTAAGCCTAGAACTGATTTAGATAAAAATGAATTTTTGCTTTGCTGTAGTTATCCTTTAACAAACGATGTCTGCATCGAAATTTAAGAACCATAAAAAAGATATAGTATAATGAAAGTAGTAATTTTTGCAGGTGGTTTTGGTACTCGCCTTATGGAAGAAACAGAGGCTAGACCTAAGCCAATGGTAGAAATTGGTGGTAAGCCTATTTTATGGCATATTCTTAAAATGTTTGAACAACATGGTTATAATGAATTTGTAATTTGTTTAGGTTATAAGGCAACTTTTATCAAAGAATATTTTTATAATTATTATTTACATAATTCTGATGTAACAATTGAATTGGCTAATAATAATATCAATGTTCATTTTTCAGAAACAGAATCTTTTAAGGTAACATTAATTGATACCGGATTATATACAAATACAGCAGGTAGATTGAAGCGTATTCAAAAATACGTTAAAGATGAGACTTTCATGTTGACATATGGTGATGGAGTAGCAGATGTAAATTTGTCAGAATTACTTAAATTTCATAAATCACATGGAAGATTGGCTACTTTAACAAGCGTACAAGTTCCGGGACGTTTTGGTAATTTAGAAATTAATTCCCAAGGTGAAGTAGATAGTTTTGTAGAGAAACCAGCGGGAGATGGGATGTGGATAAATGGTGGTTTTTTTGTTTTAGAGCCAGGAATTTTTAAATATCTTGAAGGTGATGTTGAAGATGTTCAATGGGAGAAAGAACCTTTGGGGACTATTGCAAAAGACCAACAGTTAGCGGCTTACAAGCATAATGGATTTTGGAAATGCATGGATGCTTTACGTGATAGAGTTGAATTGGAAGCTATGTGGAGTTCAGGAAATGCAAAATGGAAAACATGGTAGATTCATTATTTCAAAAATTAAAGCAGGCTTATAATGGTAAAAAAGTTTTTTTAACTGGTCATACTGGTTTTAAAGGATCTTGGATGCTTAAAACATTATCCCTATTAGGAGCCGATGTTAAAGGATATGCATTAGAACCAAACACAAAAGATGATTTGTTTCATTTAATAAATGGAAACTCGATTTGTGATTCGGTGATAGATGATTTAAGAGATAAAAAACGTTTAGAGAAAGAAATTCTTGATTTTCAACCTGATTTTATTTTTCATTTAGCAGCCCAACCTTTGGTTCGATTATCATATGATATTCCAGCAGAAACATTTGAGGTAAATGTTATTGGTACTGCAAATGTTCTTGATGCAGTTCATTTGTTAGAAAAAAAATGTGATGTTGTACTTATCACTACAGATAAAGTGTATCATAATAATGAATGGATCTATCCTTATCGTGAGAATGATAGATTAGGAGGGTATGATCCATATAGTGCTAGTAAAGCTTGCGCTGAATTAGTAATTGACTCCTATCGAAATTCCTTTTTTAATAATAAAACCTATAGCACTCATAAAAAAGCAATTGCTGTTGCAAGGGCAGGGAATGTTATTGGTGGAGGAGATTGGTCTAAAGATCGATTAATACCAGATATTGCGAGAGCTTTTGGAATTGATCAACCGGTCGTAATAAGAAACCCGAATTCAGTGAGACCCTGGCAACATGTATTAGAACCTGTTATTGGTTACTTATTATTAGGTGCTAATTTAGCTGAAAAGCCATTAGACTTTAATCAAGCTTATAATTTCGGCCCTCATTTATCTGATGCATTATCAGTTGAAGAAATGCTTAAATTGACAATTAAAAGTTGGGGTAAAGGTGAATATGTTGTTGAGAGTGATGAAACTCAACCGCATGAGGCTGGGCTATTAAAATTAGATATAAGTAAGACAATTTCAGAGTTGAAATGGCAACCAAAGGGGAATGCTGAAAAAGCGGTAAGTATGAGTATGGATTGGTATAAAACTTTTTTTAATGATTTTAATTTGATTTCAGATTTTACATCTCAACAGATTAATTATTTTTTAAGTAAAGAATAAATGTTAAATTATTTAGAAGATGATTTGAATTTAGTATTAGAAAATACTAAAGATATTTGGTCAGATGTTAAAAATAAAACTTTATTTCTGACAGGAGGAACTGGTTTTTTTGGAATTTGGTTATTAATGAGTTTTGTATATATTAACAGGAAATTACGATTGAATTCAAATATAATTGTCTTGTCGCGTGATAAAAATAAATTTCTGAGTAAACATAAGTGGGTACTAGAAAATCCAGAAATAAGTTTTTTAGAAGGAGATATAAATAATTTCGAATTTATAGATGGAAATATTGATTATATAATCCATGCAGCTACTGAGGCTAGTACAAAATTAAATAATGAAGAACCATTAGTAATGTTTGAAACAGTTGTAAATGGAACTAAAAGAGTTTTAGATTTTGCGAAATTTAAAAAAGTCAAATCTTTTTTATTGACTAGTAGTGGAGCTGTATATGGTAAACAACCCTCAGAGATTGCAAATATTTCAGAAGACTATTTAGGAGCTCCAATTACTTCAGACGCAACATCTATATATGGGGAAGGGAAAAGAATGGCGGAAGTTTTATGCGCAGCCAATCATAAGTTATTTGATCTGCCCGTTAAAATTGCAAGATGTTATGCTTTTATGGGACCATTTTTGGCATTAGATTCTCATTTTGCTGCGGGTAATTTTATTAATAATTTATTAAATAATGAAGATATAATTATTGAAGGAGATGGTTCACCTTTTAGATCCTACATGTATTCGGCTGATTTAGTTATATGGTTATGGACAATATTATTTAAAGGTAAGGATAATAGCCCATATAATGTTGGCTCGGATAAGTCAATTAGTATTGCCCAATTAGCAACATTAATTTTAAAAGAAAGTGATTCTAAGGACATGAGGGTAATTATTAAACTTCCTTTATCTGACAAATCAGTTTTAAGATATGTACCAAATGTAGATAAAGCATTCAATGAATTAGACTTAAAGATCTATACTGATATAAATAATAGCATAAAAAAAACTATTCATTTTAATAAAATATTTTAAATAAGAGAATAATGAGTGATATTATAAAAGTAAGCGATTTAATTGCAGATTTCTTAATTAAAAACGAAATAAAACATGTTTTTGGAATTATTGGGGCAGGTAATGCTCATATTTTTGATTCTATTCAACAAAAAGGATATACTGAGATAATTTGTGTGCATCACGAGCAGGCTGCGTGTATGGCCATGCAAACATATTATAGAACAAATGGGAAAGTTACGGCAGCAATTCTTACAACAGGAGCTGGTTCTACAAATGGTATAACAGGCGTAGTGAGTGCTTGGGCAGATTCTATACCAGGAATTATAATATCTGGAAATGAACATTCAAAATTTGTTGATTTACATAAAGATGTTAGAATGTGGGGCGTTCAAGGTTATGATAGTCCTGCAATGGTTGAAAAGGTAACAAAATATGCGGCAAAAGTTTCTGAAACAAATTTAGTAGTTTATGAATTAGAAAAAGCATATTCAATAGCTACGCACGGGCGTCCTGGACCATGTTGGATTGATATACCGATGAATTTGCAATCGAGTAATATTGAGAAAAATGAGATAATTCATTTTCAGCCATCAGAACTCCCTCAATTGAATTTAGATTCGGATTTAGATTTATTAGAAAGTATAGATTTAATTACAGAAGCTATTAAAAAAGCTAAACGACCTTTATTTTGGTTTGGTAATGGTATTAGATTAGCAAACGCTGAATCACTATTAGAACCACTATTAGAAAAATACAATATACCAGCTTTAGTTACTTGGGCAGGTATAGATTCAATAGATTCAAATCATCCATTAGTATATGGAAGAGCAGGTACTTATGGACAAAGAAGTGCTAATTTTATTCTCCAAAATTGTGACTTGTTAATTTGTATTGGAACAAGAATGGCAATCTCACAGATTGGTTACGATATTAATGAGTTAGCAAGAGAAGCAGATATAGCAGTTGTGGATATTGATAAATTTGAATTAGATAAATATAAAGAAAGATATAAATATCCTGTAAATGCTGATGCGGGTGTTTTTATTAAAAAATTGCTTGAAAAAGAATTAAATCAATCTTTAGACTTTTCAAATTGGATTGAAATTTGCAACAATTATAAAAAACAATATCCTTGGTTTAATCCAGATGATCATCCTGATAAAGATGGGTTTATTAATTCATATCAATTTATGGAAAAATTAAATTCCCATTTAAAACCAGACCAACACATTACAACTGATATGGGTACCGCACTCTTAAGCGGACATCAAGTACTAAGAATTGGTAAAGATCAAAGGTTAATGACCTCTACTGGGTTGGGTGAAATGGGATATGGCTTGCCCGCTGCAATCGGGGCATCAATTGCCAGAGATAAAGGGGAGGTTTTATGCTTAAATTGTGATGGTGGAATGATGATGAATCTACAAGAGTTACAAACCATAATGCACTATAAATTACCTATAAAATTATTTATATTTAATAATGATGGTTATTTAATGATTAAGCATACGCAAAATGCTCTTTTTAACGGAAGAAGAGCAGGAGTGGATACTAATTCGGGAGTAACATGTCCTAATTTTAGTGCATTGGCTACGGCTTTTGGTATGCCCTCTTTTCAAATAAGAACTTGGGAAGATTTTGACAATGTTATTCCTCAAGTTCAAGGAATAAATGGACCAGTAATATGTGAAGTATTTATGCATCCATATCAATTATTTGTTCCAAAATTAGGACTTGCGATTCAAAGTGATGGTAGTTTGATATCACCTCCTTTAGAGGATTTATCACCATTTATTTCAAGAGAAGAATTAAAAGCTAATATGTTAAATGGGTTGCATTCTAAATCAATGAAGATTGAAGTTTAAAATTTAAAACATGAAAAAATTAAGAGTAGCAATATTAGGCAGTGGAAATATAGGTACTGATTTATTAATTAAAATTCAGCGCTCTGAATTTCTAGAATGTGTTTTGTTTATTGGAAGAAATTTATCTTCACCAGGTATGGCAAAGGCAATTGCTATGGGAGTGAAAGTTTCTGATGAAAGTATAAATGCAATTGCAAAAAATCCTGATGCGGTTGATTTAGTTTTTGATGCAACATCAGCAAAAGACGCTAAAATTCATTGGGATATTTTAGATAAACTGGGTAAGATTGTAGTTGATATGACTCCTGCTAAATTAGGAGTGTTTTGTATACCTGCAGTAAATTTAGAAGAAGTTACAGAGCACCGAAATGTTAATATGATTACTTGCGGTGGTCAGGCATCAATTCCTATTGCACATGTAATAGGCAAAACTCAAAAAAATGTACAATATATTGAAGTAGTTTCAAGTATAGCTTCTAGAAGTGCCGGACCTGCAACTAGATTGAATTTGGATGAATATGTAGATACTACTGAAAACGGAATAAAACATTTTTCTAATGTACCGCGAACAAAAGCAATTTTAAATTTGAATCCTGCGGATCCATGTATAGATATGCAAACTACTATATTTGCTCAAGTAGAGAATCCAGATATGGAATACTTGGAAAAAGAGATTGACATAATGATAAAAAAAATACAGGATTATGTACCTGGATATAGCTTATTAGTTCCACCTGTTTTTGAAAATGGAAGAATAGTAATTATGGTTAAAGCACAAGGTTTAGGAGATTATTTGCCTAAATATGCGGGTAATTTAGATATTATCAATTGTGCGGCAATTGCCGTTGCTGAACAATATTCTAAAAGTTTTAATAATATCAAATAAATTTTCATGATTAAGCAAATATTAATTAGCGACCCTACATTACGAGATGGAAATCATGCATGTGCACACCAGTTAAGTGCTCAACAAATTGCAATTTATTGTGAAGCTGCTGATAAAGCAGGAGTGCCTATAGTAGAAGTTGGTCATGGTAACGGATTAGGTGCATCTTCATTACAAGTAGGGTTGAGTAAAGAAGACGATAAAACTATTTTAGAGACTGCTAAAAAACATCTTAATAAAAGTAAATTGGGAATACATGTTATTCCAGGTTTTGCCACAATAAAACGTGATTTAGTTAAAGCTATAGATATTGGTGTTGATGTTATTAGAGTAGCCTCTCATTGTACTGAAGCAGATATTACGCAACGACATTTAGGTTATGTAAGAGAAAGAGGGAAGGAGGCATATGGAGTTTTGATGATGAGTCATATGGCTTCAGCTTCCGTTTTAGTTGAAGAAGCTCAAAAAATGGAATTATATGGAGCAGAGGGTATTATAATTATGGATTCAGCAGGTGCATATTTACCTTCGGACGTCCAAGAAAAAATTTCAGCATTAGTTAATGGATTAAAAGTTCCGGTAGGCTTCCATGCACATAATAATCTTGGAATGGCAATAGCAAATTCGGTTACAGCTATTGAGTCAGGAGCAAAGATTCTCGATGGAACTGCTAGAGGGTTTGGGGCAGGAGCTGGTAACGCACAATTAGAAGTTTTAGTTGCTGTATTAGAAAAGATGGGTTATGTGACAGGTATAGATTTGTATAAAATTCTAGATGCATCTGACATAGCGGAAAAGAAAATAATGAGTACTGTCCCAACTATTAAATCAGATAGTATTGTTAGCGGTTTATCTGGAGTTTTTTCAGGTTTTGCAAAACATGTTTCCAGAATTTCAAATGAATATGAAGTGGATCCAAGAGATGTTTATCGCGAATTAGGTAAAAGGAAAATTGTTGGAGGTCAAGAAGATATTATTATTGAGGTAGTGATGGATTTAATTAGAAATCGAAAATAATGAGTTTAGCTAAAAATAAAATTGTATTTGAGGATTGCAGAACTTCATGTGTAGAAATTGAAAGTTTTTCAATTTTAGATAATCAATCAATCCTTATCACAGGAGGAACAGGTTTTATTGGTAAATGGTTGGCTGAAATGATCTCTTATATAAATTCTGCTAGTAAAGTAAATATAAAATTATACTTATTGGGTAGAGATATAGCAAAGTTTAAGGGAGAGGTTCCTCATTTAGCAGAAAAAAACTTTATATATTTTATAGAGCAAGATGTTAGGTACTTACATGATTTACCTAGCGATATAAATTATATTATACACGCAGCAGGTTCTCCAGATAATAGAGAGCATGTTTCTGATCCATTAAAAACAATTGAAACATTTTATAAAGGAACTCAATCATTATTAGACGCAGCATCAAGAATTCAAGATTTAAAAAAAATAATACACTTAAGTTCGCATCAAGTTTATGGTAAAAATGAAACAGAACAGCTAATAAGCGAAAATTCTTTTGGACCTTTTGAAGCACTTAATATAGCTAATTGTTACGCTGAATCTAAGAGAATAGCAGAAACTTTATGTTCTTATTACAAAAATAATTTAAGGCTACCTATAGTGATTTTGAGACCCTTTTCATTTATAGGACCATATCAAGATATAGAAAAGCCATGGGCAATTAATAGTTTTATTAGAGATGCAATTTTGGGTGGACCAATTCGAATTTTAGGAAATGGTTTAACAGAAAGAAGCTATTTATATGCAAGTGATATGGCCTATTCTATTTTAAGAACATTAATTGATGGCAAAATTGGTGAAATCTATAATTTAGGGAGTAATACTCCAATATCTTTAAATGAATTAGCTTTTAAAATACAAAGTCTTTCAGCTACCAAAATGGAAATTTTATCCAAATCATCAAAAGAAAATTATTTAAGTATTTCTAAATTGGTTCCCAATACTGATAAAATCATTAAGGATTTAAATGTAAAAGAAATATTTACGATTGATGAAGCCATCAATAGGACAATTCTTTGGAATCAACTAAATAAAAATAATTAAAGAACAAAATTAAAATAATAAGATCTAATTAGACATTGATATGTTACAGAATATAAAAGATGATACTCTATTAAATAGCTTAAGAGAAATTGCAAAAAAGAAATCTACACAAATTATTATAGCTGGAGAAAACTACATTCCTGTTACAGGAAAAGTATTAGATGAAGAGGATATTTTAATGGGAGTTGATGCTGCTCTTGATGGATGGTTAACTGCAGGTCGTTTTGCTAATAAATTCGAAGCTGATTTTGCTGCCTACTTTGGCGCCCATAGATCATTATTGGTTAACTCAGGATCCTCAGCAAACTTAGTTGCTTTTTATGCTTTAACTTCATCAAAGTTAGGAGAAAGAGCTATTAAACCAGGTGATGAAGTTATTACTGTTGCTGCAGGGTTTCCTACAACAATTAATCCTATAATTCAGTTTGGTGCTATTCCAGTATTTATAGATGTAGATATTGCAACACATAATGTGAAATCTGATATGATTGAAGCGGCGGTAAGCCCTAAAACTAAAGCAATCATGATTGCTCATTCTTTAGGAAATCCTTTTGATCTGGATGAAGTAATGCGCGTGGCTAAAAAATATAATCTTTGGGTGGTAGAAGATGATTGTGATTCATTAGGAGCCACTTATAACGGTAAGAAAACTGGAACATTTGGAGATATCGCTACATTCTCGTTTTATCCAGCACACCATATTACAATGGGTGAAGGTGGAGCTGTTTTAATAAATAACCCAGTTTTGTCAAAACTAGCGGAAAGCTTCCGCGATTGGGGACGTGATTGTTATTGCGAGCCTGGAAAAGATGATACATGTGGTTGCAGATTTGGACAACAGCTAGGTACATTACCATATGGATATGATCATAAATATACTTATTCTCATATTGGTTTTAACTTGAAAGTTACCGATATGCAAGCTGCTTTTGGAGTATCTCAAATAAAAAAAATAGACCAGTTTGTACAACGTCGTAAAGAAAATTATGCGGCATTATATGAGCGTATGAAAGAATTTGAAGAAGTTTTCATTCTTCCGGAACCAACTCAAAATTCAGAGCCATCTTGGTTTGGTTTTTTATTGACATTAAGAGAGGGAGATGCAAATGACCGTCATATGTTAGTGCAACATTTAGAAAAAAATAAAATTGGTACGCGTTTGTTATTTGGAGGAAATTTATTAAGACAACCTGCTTATGCTGATATAGAGCATCGTGTTGTCGGAGATTTAAAGAATACTGATACTATAATGAATCAATCTTTTTGGTTAGGTGTTTGGCCTGGATTAAATGAATCTCACTATGATTATATTGCTAAAGTAATCCGTGAATATTTAAATTCATAATGCTTAAATTCATAAAAAAGAGCTCTCAGAAAATCGGAATTGACGGAGCAATAGCATACACTGTTTTATCAAGAATTATTCAAGCTGGAGGTGGAGTAATAACATTATTATTTGTAGCAAAATGTTTATCAAAGGTAGAACAAGGATACTATTATACTTTTGGTAGTATTTTAGCAATACAAATTTTTTTTGAATTAGGTTTATCAAATATTATTACTCAGTTTGTCGCACATGAAACAGCAAGTCTTACTTGGAATGATAAAGTTAGTTTTTCTGGTTCAAAAGAGTCAGGATCCAGATTGTCATCTTTATTAAGATTTGCCATAAGATGGTTTGCTATAATTGCCTTTCTGTTATTTTTTGGATTACTAACTGTAGGATATTTTTTTTTTAATAAGTATGGTAAAAGTGATCATATCGTTGAGTGGCAAATCCCCTGGTTAATTCTTTCCGTTACAACATCATTTTCTTTGATGTTGTCACCTATTTTAGCTTTTCTAGAAGGGTTAGGTAGAATTAAAGAAGTTGCAAAAATTAGATTAATTCAGCAGATTATTCAAATTTCATTTGTCTTGATTTTTTTTTCAATAGGATTTAAATTGTTTTCTAGTCCCTTGGCAGCAATAATATCATTTGGAATAGTGCCGCTGTGGATTTTGATGGGGAATAAGAAAAAATTACTGGTTTTTATTTGGAATAAATTAGATATTTATAAGGTAAATTATAGATTAGAAATTTTTCCGTTTCAATGGAAAATAGCTTTAAGCTGGATTAGTGGTTATTTTATTTTTCAATTATTCAATCCTGTTATTTTTGCTACCGAAGGTCCTGTTGTAGCAGGACAAATGGGTATGACATTGACAGTCTTAAATTCTATTTTATCTCTAGCCCTTAGTTGGATGACGACTAAAGTGCCGGCTTTCTCAAAATTAATTGCTCAGAAAGACTATAAAAAATTAGATTCCTTGTTTAATGAAACATTAGTTCAATCGACAGTTTTAAATCTGTTAGCATTAACAACACTTTTTGGAGTTGTTTTTGTATTGAGATATTTTCAAATAAAAATAGCAGGGAAAAACTTTGCAGATCGTTTTCTTCCATATCTGCCAATGTTATTTATGATGATTCCTATTTTATTAAATCATATTTCATCCTCTTGGGCAACATATATGCGTTGTCATAAAAGAGAGCCTCTGTTGTTACAAAGCGTTATCATGGGGATATTATGCTCAGCTTCAACGATTGTATTAGGGTATTGTTATGGTATTATGGGGATTACGGGAGGATATTTAGTTTTAAATATTAGTGGTTTTATTTGGACATATTTTATTTTTATAAACAGGAAAAAAGAATGGCATAATGAATAATAAATTACTTTCAATTTGTATTCCTACCTATAATAGAGTTAATGAGTTAAAAATTAGTTTGTCGGAAATATTAAATCAAGCAGCTAAATATCAAGATAAAATAGAGGTTATAGTTTCGAATAATGCATCCACTGATGAAACAGAAGAAGTTTTAAATGAATTTAAGAGTGAATATCCTTTTTTAAAATTATATAAAAATGATCTTAATATAGGTTTTAACCTGAATTTTTTTAGACTTTCAGATGAGTATGCTACGGGTAAATATTTTTGGTTAATTGGGGATGATGACGTTATTGATTATAATGCGATAGAGATTATATTACAGGTTATTGAAGATAATCCGGACATCTCTTTTTTAGGTTTAAATTTCAGGGTATTGTCTGTAAATGAAATTGCAGAGGTTAGTAGAGTTAAAATAGAAAATGATATAAAGAGAACAAAAATGTATCGTTTGCTAAATGAACAGTGCCGTGCTGAAAATTTGTTGGGAACATTTATAAGTTGCAATATAATTTTGTTGGATAAGTTTAAAACTTTCGATAAATCAATGTTTTCATCTAATTCTTGGAATGATTACAAAAGTTTGTTTCCACACGCTCACATGATGATTAAAACTTTAATACCAGATGAAGATGTGGTTTACATTAAGAAGCCTTTACTTTCTGTTATGGTCCATGAGAAAGAATGGGATGATAAATTAGCATTAGTTAATCTATATTATATATTAGATGTATATAAATCCTTTATGAGGGCAAACGTAAAAAAAAGAAATGTTAGAGAAGTAAAAAAAATGATTATAAAATCTGGGATAGGAGCTTTATTTATTTCTAAGTCCCAATTAAAGTATAAGTGGAATTTCTTAAGGTTTTCTTTGATGGATTTTTATTTCTATGAAATGTTAATTTTAAAATCCATAAGTAGAATTATAAAAAAATAAGAATTTGAAAAAGATATTGTTGGTGTTTGGAACTCGTCCAGAAGCTATAAAAATGGCACCATTAGTTAAGGAGTTTCAGAAGAATAAAGACAAATTTGATACAAAGGTTTGTGTTACAGCTCAGCATAGAGAAATGCTGGATCAAGTTTTAGAGTTTTTTGAAATTAAACCCGATTTCGATTTAAACCTTATGAAACCCGGACAGAATTTGTTCACACTAACTGCAGATGTCATTGTCTCAATGAAAGGGATATTGGAAAATTTTAAGCCAGATTTTGTTTTTGTACATGGCGACACAACAACTTCTACAGCAGTTGCTTTAGCTTCTTTTTATGCTGGAGTTAAAGTTTGTCATATTGAAGCTGGGTTACGAACTTATAATAAATTGTCGCCTTTTCCAGAAGAAATGAACCGCCAAATTACTGGTCGATTAGCCGATATTCATTTTGCACCAACAGAACAGGCAAAGAATAATTTATTGAAAGAAGGAATTAGTTCAGAATTTGTTTTCGTGACAGGCAATACAGTTATTGATGCACTCATGTTTGCTAAAGATAAAGTTGAGGAAGTTAATGATTCACAAATAGAATTTTTGAAATCGATAGTTGATATTTCTAAAGATTTAGTGTTGGTAACAGGACATCGTCGAGAAAATTTTGGTGATGGATTTATAAATATTTGTAATTCCTTAAGGCAATTAGCATTACAGAAAAATGTTCAAATAATTTACCCTGTTCATCTTAACCCAAATGTTCAAAAACCTGTTAATGAAATATTAGGAAGTGTTGAAAACATAAAACTAATACCGCCATTAAATTATCCAGCTTTTGTCTGGTTAATGAAACAATCTAAGATAATTATTACTGATAGTGGTGGGATACAAGAGGAGGCTCCAAGTTTAGGTAAGCCAGTATTAGTAATGCGCGATACTACAGAGCGACCAGAAGCATTAGAAGCGGGTACAGTTATACTTGTTGGTACAGATGCTTCTAAAATAGTTAAAAAAGCATCTTCCTTGTTGTTAGATTCGAATTTGTACGAAAAAATGAGTAAATCGCATAACCCATATGGTAATGGTTTGGCTTGTGGGAAAATTATTGAAACTATAATGACAATATGAAAAAAGTAATTTTTTTGGCTCCATTTCCTACTTCAGAAAATATAAAGGAGGGGATGATGCAAAGGGTTAATGCCGTCGATAAGATGTTTAATAATAAAGAATATGAGAAAACTTATATAATTCCCAGATTTAAGACTTTTAAGACAGAATTTCAAGAAGTAGAGGATAATGTTCTGGAAATTAAATTATCAATCTGGACTTCATTTTTTATATTATTAAAAAAAATAAAAAATGCAGATATCGTTTACAGCCATTCACTTTATGGAATAAGTTTAGCAGGATTTTTTATTTTACCTTTTTTTAAAAATAAAAATTTTATATGGGATGTACATGGGATAATTCCCGAAGAAATAAAATTTGCAGGATATGGTAAATTAAAATATTTTGCGTATTCACTATTAGAATTAGTTGTAATTAAGAAAGCTACTAAGATAATAGTCGTTACAAATGCCATGAAAAAACATATATGTAAAAAATATAATAATGTAAAGGCAGAATTTTTAGTTTATCCAATACTTCCGAATACTATAGATATCGGAAATGGAATAGAAGAAAAAGATGATAAAATAAATATTCTTTATTCAGGTAATATGCAAGGTTATCAGAATATTCCGTTAATGGTGGAGAGTATAAAAAAAATGATAGATCTTCCATTCATACAGATATATATATTAACCGGGCAAAAACAAGCAATGATAGATATGTTTAATAGTAGTGGATTAATGAATAGACAGAATATTTTTATAGACTCTGTTAATCCAAACGAGTTAGATGCCTATTACAGAAAAGCTTATTACGGATTTGTTTTAAGGGATGATATAGATGTTAATAATGTAGCTTGTCCTACAAAAATTGTAGAATATCTTGCATATGGTATGACTTGTATAACTTTAAACAGTAAAATAGGAGATTTTGAGGAACTTGGGTTTGATTATATAACGCTGGATAATTTGGTAAATGAAAATTTGAATGCCACTAAAAGTTTAAAAAATCATGAAATATATTGTGATATATCTTTACAAAATAAGCCTTCAAAAATGATTTCCTTTATTTTAAAATAAAAAAATATGTGGGTTTATTGGGGAGTTTTTTTTTTAATTATTATTTTTGGTTCAGTATTTAAGTATAAATTAACCAAGAAAAGTGCTTGGTTGTTTTTTTTATTATGGTTTGCTCTTTTTTTTCTTGCTGCATTCAGAGCGGAAGGTGTAGATAATGATTATGCAAATTATTTAATGACCATAAAAGATAAATGGGGAATTACAGAACCATCCTTTTATATGATTTCATATGTTTGTTATGATTTATTAGGTTCAACAAAGCTTGTTTTTGTGGTATATGCTTTATTGTCAGTTTCATTATTGTTTCTCAGTTTAAAAAAATTAACTACATTCTTTTTTCTTTCTTTAGCTATTTATTTTTCAACTTCTTATGTAGTACATGATTTGAATGCAATAAGAGCTGGTGTTGCTGTCGGTTTTACTTTTTTTGCAATTAGTTACTGGATTGAAAATAAAATACCGGGAACGTTTTTTTTTCTGGCATTAGCAACTTTTTTTCATATATCTTTTGCAATGTTTTTTATTTTTTTTATTTTTTTAAAAGATAATAAGAAATACTTAACTTTTTTCACCCTTCTAGTTCCAGTTGCTTACATTATATATTTTATAAAAATTGACGCTTTGTCACTTTTATTGATGATTCCAATCCCTCAGGTCCAATCGATGGCTTTGGCATATAATGAGTGGAACAAGGATTTGGTTTCTACTGTCAATGTTTTCAGCGTTCTGGTATTAATAAAATTATTAATATTCATTACATTAACAATATTTAAAGAACCTTTAAGTAATAAATTTAAGGGTTTCTATCTTTATTATAAAATGTATTCTCTCGGCTTGTTCATGTTAATATTTTTAGCTGCTTTACCCGGTGCTGCTTTTAGAGTTTCTGATATGCTATGGATAAGTGAGTGTGTGTTATTACCAATGTTAGTTGTTTTTATTAACCCTCGTTGGGTAGTAACAATTTTGATTATTTTTTTATGTTTATTTATGGTATGGTTGAATTATGTACAAAGTGATTTTGTCCGACCATACAAATTTAATTTTGATTTATGAGTGTGGTAGATATTGCAATGGCAACTTACAATGGCGAGAAATATTTGAAAGAACAAATAGAAAGTATAATTTGTCAAACATTTACAGATTGGCGCTTGTTTGTGCGTGATGATGGTAGTACGGATAATACTGTTAGTATTATAAAAGATTATGCTCAAATAGATTCAAGAATACAGTTAATAGAGGATAATTTAGGTAACCTTCGTGTTTCTAGAAATTTTGAACAAGCACTTAATTATTGCACAGCTCCTTATTCAATGTTTGCTGACCAAGACGATGTTTGGTTTCCAAGTAAAATAGAAAAGTCTTTAGAATTGATAAAACAGAATGAAAATCAGCATAAATCTTTGTTAGTTTTTACAAATTCTATTTTAACAAATGAAGATCTGTCCCTGCAAATTGGTACGTTGTATGATAAAAAGCAATCTTACGGATTGAAAGATTTTTTGTTTGCAAATGCGGGATATCAAGGGGCATCTTTAATGTTTACTAAAACACTACGAGATAAGATGCTACCTTTTTTATATGATGTTAAAGTTCATGATTATCACGTTTCTTTAATAGGCTTTTTATACGGCAAAGTTTTGTTTTTAAAAGAACCACAATTATATTATCGAAGACATGATAATTCAGTTAATCCTAATAATAAGACATTGGTAGCTAGAATCAGAAGTTTTGTTCAGGGAGATCCAATATTATATGACGTGTCAATGAAAGAATATCTATTGAATTTATTTAATAATCATAAGGATAAGTTTACCGATTATGATGTTGATTTACTAAATAAATATTTTCAAATAATAGATCCCAAAACTAATAAATTAAGACGTATAATACTGGTTAATAAAGGGAAATTTACTTTAAGGAATTCGTTTTTATTTTTGGTTCTTAAATTGTTTTTAATAAAAAAACGCACTTAGTTTTCTAGTTATAAATTAGAGAAATCATTACTTATAAATTTTATATGATAAAATCATGTTTATATCAATCATAACAGCAACATACAATAGAGCAAACACATTAACAAAACTATATGAAAGTTTAGTAGATCAGAAAAACACAAGTTTTGAATGGATTTTGATAGATGATGGTTCAGTTGATGAAACTAGAGAGCTAGTAAAAAAATGGCTTTTTGAAGATAAAATAAAAATAAAATATCTTAAAAAAATTAACGAAGGAAAAACTAGAGCTGTGCAGTTTGGTTTTTCACAAGATCTTAAAGGAGATTATACATTCATTTTAGACTCAGATGATTATTTGTCAAGTAATTCTTTAGCAATTATAAAGCAAAATTTAATTAGTTTGTCAAATGATTTTATTGGAATAATTGGATTGAAATATGATTCTAATAATAATAGAATTGGGCAAGAATTTAAAAATTTTGAGAGCTCTTATATTGATCTTTATTTTGGTAAAAATGCAATTACTGGAGATAAATTATTTGTAATTAAGACTGATGTTTACAAAAAAAGTATTGTCCCTCCATTCGAAGGTGAAAAATTCATGCCTGATAATTTACCATACATAAGAGCAAACAATCTGGGTAAATATAAATTAATAAATGAGTGTCTTTACGTTGGAGATTATTTAGAAGATGGCATGACCTTAAATATTTATAAAATGGCAATCTCAAATATACAGGGATATATTTTTGAAAAAAGAGAACTCCAAAAAGAAAAATTATCGTTTAAGTATAAGATTATCAATACAATAAAGTTTATTCATTATTGTACTTTGAATAAGATGAGTATGAAAGATATATTTAATTATTCGGGAGATAAAATATTAACATGTATTTTGTATCTCCCTACATTGGTTTTTTTTTCTAAGAAAAGAAAATTGTATAGTGATTTGAACAATAAGGTTTCTATTTAAATTTAATAATAATATGAAAATACTTCATGTAATTAATAATTTAAATATGGGAGGAGCAGAAAAATTATTACTGGATACTATCCCTTTATTTAATAAAAAAGATTGTATCGTGGATTTATTGCTTATTGATGGCGAAGACTATCCTTATCTAAGTAAATTAAAAGAAATAAACACATGTAATATTTATTCTTTAAACTCAAACAAACTTTATAATCCGTTGCATATTTTAAAGATAATTCCGTATCTAAAAAAATACGATTTACTTCACGTTCATCTTTTTCCGGTGCAATATTGGGTAGTTTTTGCAAAAATATTTTCCTCTTCTGAAATAAAGCTTGTATTTACAGAACATAGTACTGCAAATCGACGAATGAATAATATTTTGTTTCGATTTGTGGATGTTTTAATTTATAAATTTTACAATAAAGTAGTCTGTATTACTGAAGAGGTACAAGATGTATTGAAGTTACATGCAAAATTGGATAAAAAAAAGATGATTGTAATAGAAAATGGAATTAATATAGATTTATTCAATAATTCTCTGCCTATAAATAAAGTCCATATTCATGAAGGTATAATTGAGACAGATAAGTTATTGATACAAGTTGCAGGTTTTCGTTATCAAAAAGATCAGCCAACAACAATTAAATCATTGCTGTACTTACCATCTAATATCAAATTGCTTTTGGTTGGTGATGGAGAGTTTAGAAGTGAGTTAGAAAAGTTGGTAAATGAATTAGGTTTAAAATCTAGGGTTATTTTTCTAGGTGTAAGATTAGATGTTTCTACTCTTATGAAATCATCAGATATTGTTGTTGTTAGTTCTCATTGGGAAGGTATGCCTTTATCTGTAATAGAGGGAATGGCAGTGAAAAAGCCAGTTGTTGCATCAAATGTACCTGGAGTATCTCAACTAGTTGAAGGAGTAGGGGTTTTATTCGAAAAAGGTAATGAAGAAGAGTTAGCTCTAAAAATAAAAGAATTATTAAATGATAAGAATTATTATAATAAAATAGCAGATCAAGGCTTTCAACGAGCAAAACAATATGATATTAATATTTTAGTTGAAAAACAAATTGAACTTTATAGACAATTATTTTATTTATAATATTATGAAAAATGAAAAAATTCTACACATAATAACAGTATCATTTGTTATAAATCATTTTTTTGGAAAACAATTTTTGTATTTAAAAGAAAAAACAAGAAAGGATTATTATCTAGGTTGTTCTCCATCAAATCATTTCTTAGAGCTTTCTGAAAAGTTAGGCTATATACCTTTTGAGGTTGAAATTACACGAAACATTAGTCCTCTAAAAGATATTATTGCAATAATAAAAATTTTTAAATATATAAAAAAGAATAACATTACTAAAGTGGTTGGGCATACCCCAAAAGGAGGAATGGTTGCGATGATTGCTTCTTATTTTGCTAAAGTCTCCGAAAGAATATATTTTCGTCATGGGATTATTTACGAAACAAGTACTGGGTTTAAAAGGATTTTATTGCAAAATATTGATAGATTAACAGGTTTTTTTGCAACAAAAGTTGTGTGTGTGAGTAAGTCAGTAAAAGCAATTAGCGAAAGGGATAGACTTAATAATGCCTCTAAAAATATAGTTTTAGGTTTAGGTACCTGTAATGGTATTGATACTTCCTTCAAATTCAATCCAAATATTTGTAAAGAGGATTTAATTGAGGATTTAAGAATAAAGTATAATATTGATGGTAATAAAGTGGTTGGCTATGTTGGTCGTTTAGTTAAAGATAAAGGGATTGATGAATTGATTTTGGCTTGGGAAATCGTAAATCAAAAATATCCTGAAGCAAGACTTTTATTTGTTGGCCCAATCGAAGAAAGAGATGCTATTTCTGATTATTCTAAGAAAGTCATTTTTGAGAATTCGTCTATTATATTTGTTGATTTTGTTGTAGATGCTTCTCCCTTTTTTTCCATTATGGATATTTTTGTTTTGCCAACCTATAGAGAAGGTTTTCCAACAGTTGCATTAGAAGCTTCGTCTATGGAGGTACCAGTTTTAATAACTAAAGCTACTGGATGTACAGAGGCTATAATCGATAATAAGACAGGAATGTATATAAGCCATGAAATAGAGGATATAGCTGAAAAAATTTTGCATTATATAAAAAATGAAAGTCTTGCTTTAGAACATGGTAAAGAAGGTAGGATTTTTGTAAATGATAATTTTGAGCAAACAAAAGTTTGGGATATAATTTCTAATGAGTTAAAAATTTAATAAGTAAAGTAATAATAGATGAATAAAGTAGTAATAACAGGAGCATCTGGTTTTGTAGGGCAAAATGTTTATAATTACTTATCAGGGTATTCTTGTTTAGTAAATCCTTTATCGTTAAGAAATTCAAATTGGAAAAATAATTTTGATGGAGATGCGATAATTCATTTAGCAGGAAAAGCACATGATACAAAAAAGGTAAGTGATGCATCTGAATACTTTAAAGTTAACACAGATTTAACTAAGGAATTATTTGATTTTTTTTTAGAAAGTGAGGTTCAAGATTTTATTTATTTCAGCAGTGTAAAAGCAGTAGCTGATATTGTCACTGAGGTTTTGTATGAAGACATTCAGTCTAATCCCCAAACGCCTTATGGACAGTCAAAATTAAAAGCTGAAGAATATATTTTATCAAAAGAAATTCCAGAAGGAAAAAGAGTCTTTATAATAAGGCCTTGTATGATTCATGGTCCTGGAAATAAAGGAAATCTAAATTTACTTTATAATGTAGTAAAAAAAAGGGTTCCTTATCCTTTGGCGGCTTTTGAAAACAAAAGATCATTTTTAGGAATTGATAATCTTAATTTTATAATTAAAGAAATTCTTGAAAATAAGAATATCGATTCTGGAATTTATAATTTAGCAGATGATGAGGATTTATCAACAAACGAATTAATTCAGATAATATCTTCAGTTTTAAATAAGAAAAATTTATCTCTTGCAATTTCTAAAACTATAATAAAAGGAATTGCTAAAATTGGAGATGTAATTAAACTTCCTCTAAATTCTGAGACAGTACAAAAATTAACTGAAAATTATAGGGTTTCAAATCAAAAAATTAAAATTGCAATTGGAGTTGATAAACTCCCCAATACTGCTCAACAAGGATTAGAAAAAACAATAAAAAGCTTTATAAAATAAAATAATGAAATGTTTTTTTAAGTAATAAATACTCAAAGGGTATAGGGTTTAATTGAAATTAGATTATTTAAATGATTAAAGATAGACAGAGTAAAATACAAGAAGTAAAAAGATAAATTTTATGAGTTTTTATATTTTGTTATTGTTAATAATATTTATTCTATTTTTTATTAGTAATAGATACCCTAGTTCAGAAAAGATCATTAGTTTGATACTTCTGAGTGTTTTTGTTGTAATTGGGGGATTTAGGGATAGGATTGGTTGGGATTATAATAATTATATTAGTTGGTATCTTAATGGAACTAGAGATGATAGTTTTGAGTTTGGTTTTTTAATTATTATGAAAATCTTTCGTTATTTAAATCTAGATTATAGATTTCTTTTTTTCTTTTTTTCTTTTTTTTCTTATTTTTTTGTCTATCTAGGGATTAGGAAATATACAAAAGATAGTAGTCTACCTTTAGTTCTTTATTTTTTAGTCCCAGTTTTATTTTTGTATTCATTTACTTATATAAGACAGTGTTTATCTGTAACAATTGCATTTTATGCTTTTACTTTTTTACTAGATAAAAAATATTTTATTTATTTTTTATTGATGATGTTGGGGTGTTCTTTTCATTACAGTTGTCTGATACCTTTTCTGCTTTTTTTTGTAATACATAGATGGGGGCATTATATAAAAAGTTACCATTTATATATGTTGATGTTTTTTTCATTTATTGTTTCACGGTTTGGGATTATCTATTGGATGAGCTTGTTTCTTAAAGATTCTCATTATTTGTATTATGTTTCAAGTAAAGCAGTCCCAGTTCCATTGTTAAAGTTGTTGGCTATTAATGTAATAGGGCTTTTAGTGATAAATTATTTTAGTAAGAAAAGCTTTCGGTATGATTATCAAAAGTATTTATTGCTATTATATATATGTTCTATTGTTTTTCTAAATTTGTTTTCGGAATCTATAGAATTAACGAGAATTTATATTTATTTTAGAATTTTTGAAATTGTTATTGTTGCGGATGTCATACGTTACGCTTTAATAAATAAACGATTTTGGTTTATTGTGTTTATATGTTGTTTTTACGTGTTTCCTTATTTTAGGGCTATAAAAATTAATGGTGAGGGTAAGTTAAAGGATGAGTTAAGATTAATTCCTTATAAATCTTTATTAGTAAATGTGGGGATATAATATGATTAATTTTGTAAAAACGAGATTGCATTTATTGAATTAAACTATTTATATAAACTAGAAAAAGAAAAAGTATTCGACATTCATTAATAAGGATTAGAAAAAACAATAAAAAACTTTATAAAAATAAATAATGCAATATACAATATTAGGAATTCTTTTAATGATCATAATGTTACTCTATTTTAAAGTAGCTAATCGATTTAACATTATTGATAAACCCAATGAAAGAAGCTCACATACTGAAATTACTTTAAGAGGTGGTGGAATTATTTTTTGGTTCTCTGCTTTACTATATTTTATGCAGAACATAAAAGAGAACTACTTTTTTTTTACTGGAATTACTTTAGTTAGTTTAGTCAGTTTTTGGGATGATATTCAAAGTTTATCAAATAAAATAAGAATCTCAGTTCACTTTCTGGCAATTACATTAATTTTTTATAATCTAAACGTTTTTAATTTGATGCCTGTATATGGAGTTGTTATTGCTTATATTTTGGCTATAGGATTGATAAATGCTTATAATTTCATGGATGGCATAAATGGTATAACGGGTTTGTATACATTAGTAGTAATGGGAGCATTGTTATATGTAAACATAAAGATCCAATTATTTATTGATGCAGCTTTTATAAAGTATGCGATGATCGCTAGTTTAGTTTTTTTATTTTTTAATTATAGAAAAAGAGCGAAATGCTTTGCAGGAGATATTGGGAGTATAGCTATTGCTTTTTGGGTGATTTATTTAATTCTGAAACTTATTTTAGTAACAAGTTCATTAGTTTGGCTTTTGTTTTTGGCAGTTTATGGTGTTGATACAATACTTACTATTATGCATCGACTGTATTTAAAACAGAATATTTTTGAAGCACATCGTTTGCACTTATATCAGGTTTTAAGTAACGAATATAAAATCCAGCACAGATTAGTTGCGGCATTTTATGCAGTAGGTCAAATTGTAGTTTCTGCTTTGGTAATTTTGTTATATCAAAAAGTTCATGATTTGGTCTTGTTTCTAATAATATTATTGCCATTATTAGCTGTATATACCTTGAAATTTTATTTGTTGAATAAAAACAGATTAAAAGTCAATATATGATTCCGAAAATAATTCAAGGGGGGAATTTCTCCGATCACCGCGGAACTATTTCGTATGTAAATGATTTTAGTTTTAAGGCTATCGAAAGGTTTTATATCATTAGTAATTCTGATGAAAATCCAGTTCGTGCTTGGCAAGGGCATAAATTAGACACTAAAAATTTTTATTGCTTAAGTGGGGCTTTCAAGATCCATTTTGTAAAAATCGATAATTGGGAAAATCCTTCAAAAGATTTAGCTATTGAAACAGTTACTGTTTCTGCTTCAGAAAGTAAAATAGTACATATTCCAGCTGGTTATGCTAATGCAATTCAATCTTTAGAAAAAGATTCTAAGCTAATTTCATTTTCTACGTTGCCATTGGCAAATGTAAGTGACGATGATGTTCGTTATGATTCTGATTATTGGAAAATTGATGGATAATAAAAGAATTTTTCTATCATTGCCAAAACAAAGTGGATTTGAAGAAAAGTATATCCAAGAAGCACTCAAAGGTTCCTGGATTACTTCAGGAGGTCCTAATGTTGATGATTTTGAGAGTAAGTTAGAAGATTATTTTGGTAACACAGTTTCTATAGCAGCTTTAAATTCTGGAACAGCTGCAATTCATTTAGCATTAATTTTATTGGGAGTAAAATCGGGTGATGAGGTAATTTGTCAGAGTATGACATTTTCTGCATCAGCAAATCCAATTATGTATCAAGGTGCAACTCCTATTTTTGTCGATAGTGAAATAGATACATGGAATATTTCTCCAGAATTTCTAGAAATAGCGATAAAAGATAGAATTGCAAACGGAAAGAAACCGAAAGCAATAATCACCGTCCACTTATATGGAATGCCTTATAAAATAGATGAAATCCACGCAATTGCCAATCATTATGGAATTCCAATAATTGAAGATAGTGCAGAAGCATTGGGTAGTAGCTATAAAGGAAAGAAGTGTGGGATGTTTGGTGATTTTGGAGTTTTGTCATTTAATGGAAATAAAATAATTACAACTTCAGCAGGAGGTGCGCTGGTTAGCTATTCAAATGGATTAAAAGAAAAAGCTATTTTCTACGCTACTCAATCAAGAGATAATGCTCGACATTATGAGCATAGTGAGGTCGGTTATAATTATAGAATGAGTAATATTTGCGCAGGAATTGGATGCGGACAAATGAAAATATTGGATAAAAATATCGCTTCACGCAGGGCTATACATGATTTTTATGTAAATATATTTCAAGATATAAATGAAGTAACAGTTTCTCAAGAGCCTAATGAAGATTATTTTTCTAATTTTTGGTTAACTACTATTTTGATTAAAGATGATTGTGATAAGAAACTTAGCAGAGAAGTTTTGCAATTAGCTTTTGAAAAAGCAAATATAGAATCTCGACCATTATGGAAACCAATGCATTTACAGCCTTTATTTCTTAATTATCCTTATTATGGAAAAAAAGTTGCAGAAGAATTATTTGAAAAAGGATTGTGTTTGCCGTCAAGTTCAACCTTGACAGATGAAGATAAAAACAGAATAGAAGAAGTAATTAAGACTTTTTTTAATTAAAAAACAAGAATTATATTTAATATGAAGATTGAAGAAACATTTATAAAAGATTTAGTAATTGTAGAGCCAACTATATTTGGAGATGAGAGAGGTTATTTTTTTGAATCATACAGCAAGACTAAATTTGAAGATTTAGGAATAAATATTGAGTTTGTTCAAGATAATCAATCTTTTTCAAAAAGAGGGACTTTAAGGGGATTGCATTATCAAAATCCTCCTTTTGCTCAGACTAAATTGGTTAGAGTTTTAGAAGGTGAAATTATTGATGTTGCTGTAGATTTAAGAAAAGATTCTCCTACCTATGGAAAGTCATTTAGTATTTTATTATCTGCTGAAAATAAAAAACAATTATTAGTTCCTCAAGGTTTTGCACATGGTTTTTCGGTTATTAGTGAAACAGCGTCAGTTATGTATAAATGTGATCAATTTTATAATAAAGACTCAGAAGGAGGTATTAAATTTGATGACCCATCCTTAAATATTGATTGGGGAATGAATTTAGAGGAAGCGATAGTTTCCGAAAAAGATCAGGTTCTTCCTTTTATCGAAAATTGTAATAGTTTATTTTAATGGAGAAGATTCTTGTAACAGGGGCAAATGGACAATTAGGATCAGAACTATTTGTTTTATCTTCAAATTATCCTCAATATGAATGGATTTTTGCAGATAGAAATCATATAACTCTTGATGATTTAGATTTACTGCAAACACAATTAGAAGAATTACAGGCTACTATCATTTTAAATTGTGGAGCTTATACAGCAGTTGATAAAGCGGAAACTGAAAAAGGATTAGCAGAGACTGTTAATCATTTGGCAGTAGAAGTAATAGCAAAATATTCAGCTAAAAATAAAGCGAAATTAATTCATATATCTACAGACTATGTTTTTGATGGGACATCATCAGTAGCTTTGGATGAAGAAACTTTAACAAATCCTATCAATGTATATGGAGAAACTAAAAGATTAGGAGAACTAGCTTGTTTACAGGAAAATCCAAATGCAATTATTATAAGAACTTCTTGGGTATATAGTAAATTTGGAAATAATTTCGTAAAAACGATGCAACGATTGATGCAGGAAAGAGAAGCTATAAATGTGGTTAACGATCAAATAGGCTCGCCTACATATGCTGCTGACCTTGCTCAGGCAATGGTTAATATTTTAGAATTTCAAAGGTGGATTCCTGGAATTTACAATTATTCAAATGAAGGTGAAATAAGTTGGTATGAATTTGCGTTGGCGATAAAAGAACTTGGTGAATATAATTGTAATGTTGGAGGGATATCATCAGCATCTTATCCAACTCCAGCAAAACGCCCCGAATTTTCATTGTTAGATAAGAAAAAGATTAAGAGTACATATAGTCTGGATATACCACATTATAAAGAGAGCTTGAAAAAAATGTTTATATAAATAAAGATGATTTGCAGATTTAACTTTTACTATTTCAGTTATGTGGAATCTAAAATTTAAAATATAAAAATCTAAAATTAAAATTTATGAAAGGAATTATTTTAGCTGGAGGTTCTGGTACCAGATTGCACCCATTGACTCTTGCAATGAGTAAGCAAATGATGCCAGTGTATGATAAACCAATGATTTATTATCCATTGTCTACTTTGATGATGGCAGGTATCAATGAAATACTTATTATTTCAACACCACACGATTTACCAAATTTTAAAAAATTATTAGGAGATGGTTCTGGTTTAGGATGTAAGTTTAGTTATGCTGAACAAGCCATTCCGAATGGTCTTGCACAGGCTTTTGTAATTGGAGAAGAATTTATTGGGAATGACGATGTAGCTTTAATTTTAGGAGATAATATTTTCTTCGGATCAAATATGCAAGAACTTTTAAAATCGAATACTAAACCAGATGGAGGAGTAGTTTTTGCATATCATGTTTCAGATCCGGAGCGTTATGGAGTGGTACAATTTGATGAAAACTTAAAGGCAATTTCTATTGAGGAAAAACCACAAGAACCAAAATCTAATTTTGCAGTACCAGGATTATATTTTTACGATAATTCAGTAGTTGAAATTGCGAAGAATATTAAACCAAGTGCTCGTGGAGAATATGAAATTACAGATGTAAATAAAGTATATTTAGAAAAGGAAGCCTTAAAAGTAGGTATTTTAAGCAGAGGTACAGCCTGGTTAGATACAGGGACATTTAATAGTTTAATGCAGGCAGGGCAATTTGTTCAGGTTCTTGAAGAAAGACAAGGATTAAAAGTAGGATGTATCGAAGAAATAGCATGGAGACAAGGTTTTATTAATGATGAACAACTTGAGCAGTTAGCATTACCTTTAGTAAAATCGGGATATGGATCTTATTTATTAGATTTTTTGAAGCAAAAGAAAAAGGGTGTTAAAATTTAATTTGTATAAGAATATAATTTTTTAAAACCTTTAATTTGTATTTTTGTAAGTCATATAAAGTTTACAAAACTAAACCAAGCTAAAATTGGATACAGATAAACAAACCAAAATAACCTCAATGTTTCACAATTCTCTTTCACCGAGGAATCTTAGAGCAAGTATCAATAATCTTAGTTATTTGCCTAGATGGATTATTGTAGCAATTGATGTAATGGTTCTGATTTTTTCATTTACTTTTACTTACATGCTATTTGAAGGGACAGCTCTAGGTTATATAATTACTTCAAAACAGTTTTATTTTGTAGGTAGTTTACTGTTAGTAAACGTTTTTTTCTTTTGGCTTTTTAGAACTTATTCCGGTATTATAAGGCATTCTTCTTATATAGATGCAATAAAACTGTTGTTTTCACAAATGTCGGTTCTGGTGTTTTTTCTGTTTTTTAACTTAGTTTTTGAATTATATACAGGACATAAAGCCTTTTTAAATACAGCACTTTTTATAAATTTAGTTTTATCCTTCTGTGGTTTGTTTTTATATCGTGTTATTGTAAAACAAACTTTTGAGCTCTATTTTTCCGAGAAAACTAATTCTAAATTAATTAGAACCGTTATTTATGGAACAGATGCTAATGCTATTTCGGTAGCCAATGCATTGAAATTTGAAACTCCTTCAAGATTTAAAATAGTGGGTTTTGTAGATAAAAATAATCAGAATGCATCTAAGAGAATGTTAGATTTACCCATTCTGATTTTAAGAAAAAAATTACCAGCTTTAATGCGTTCTGTAGCTGCAGAGGGAGTTATTATAGCGGATAAAAGTTTATCTAAAGAAGAACAATTAATTATTGTTGATCAATGTTTAGAATTTAATTACAGGGTATATACCGTTCCTTTAATTTCAGATTGGGAAAACCAAAAAGAGATTTCTCAAAAAGTAAAAAACATTCAAATTGAAGATTTATTAGAGAGAAAGCCTATAGTCCTCGACAGTAAGTCAATTTCTAAACAGTTAAAAGATAAAACCGTTCTTATTACAGGAGCAGCAGGATCAATAGGTAGTGAAATAGTAAGGCAGGTTCTTGGATTTAATCCAAAGATGGTTATTATTCTTGATCATGCTGAAACACCTCTTCATAATTTATGTTTAGAAACTCTAACTTTAGGTTCACAGGCAAAAATTACAGCAGTTATTGCAGATGTAAGAAGTAAAAAGGCTTTGGAAAAAGTTTTTAAAAATTATAATCCGCATGTTGTTTTTCATGCAGCAGCTTATAAACATGTACCTTTGATGGAAGAAAATCCATCACAAGCGATCCAGACTAATATTAAAGGAACTAAAAATTTAGCTGATTTAGCTTGTAAGTACCATGTTAAAAAATTTGTTATGGTATCAACTGATAAAGCGGTTAATCCTAGCAACGTGATGGGAGCCAGTAAGCGAATAGCCGAGAAATATGTTCAATCTTTATTTTTGAAAAATCAAAAAGAGAATGCTAATGGAGGTGTTACTAAATTTATCACAACCCGTTTCGGTAATGTTTTAGGGTCAAATGGATCAGTAGTGCCATTGTTTACAAAACAAATTGCTGAGGGTGGTCCCGTTACTATAACACATCAGGATATTATTCGTTATTTTATGACCATTCCGGAAGCTTGTCAATTGGTTTTAGAAGCTGGCGCAATGGGAAATGGAGGTGAGATTTACATTTTTGATATGGGTAAACCTGTAAAGATTATTGATCTGGCAAAAAAAATGATTAAACTTGCAGGATTTATTCCAGATAAGGAAATTAAAATTAAGATAGTTGGTTTGCGTCCCGGAGAAAAATTGTACGAAGAATTATTAAACGATACTTCAAAAACATTACCAACATATCATAATAAAATTATGATTGCTCAGGAAATACAAGATGAATATGAAAATTTGCATATTGAAATTGATGAACTTATCGGAATAGCAGATTTTTATGATAATGATGACATTGTAACCAAAATGAAAAAAATAGTACCAGAATTTAAAAGTATGAATTCTACTTTTGAAGTTTTAGATAAGTAGTTTCTTATGATAAATTGAATTTTGTTTCGAGATAGTATTAAAAGGTGTTTTTATAAAACGCCTTTTTGTTTTTTAAATAATTAATAAACTCGTAAAAATCTGGTTAATTGTACAGGCAGATGAGTCATTCATTAAAAAAAGATAATAAATAAAATTAATCATTACAATTTATTGTAATTAGTATAAAATGAACAACAATAGCCCCAATGATTGGTTGTTTGAAATAACACCTAAAAATAAATTTTTTTCGTTAAATCTTAGAGAGGTTTGGCAGTATAGAGATTTATTGTTTCTTTTCGTAAAACGAGATGTAATTACAGTTTATAAACAAACTGTATTAGGCCCGCTTTGGTACCTGATCCAGCCTTTATTTACTTCCGTAACTTTCACAATAATATTCAATAATGTTGCTGGTATCGATACCGGAACTGTTCCGCCATTTTTATTTAATTTGGCAGGGATAACCGTTTGGAATTATTTTACAGCCTGTCTCACAGGAACTTCAGATACTTTTAAAGCGAACGCAGCCATTTTTGGGAAAGTGTATTTTCCCAGAATTATTACTCCTTTATCCGTTGTTATTTCTAATCTGGTAAAATTCGGAATCCAATTCTTGATTTTTATAGGATTCTATATATTCTATTATTTTCAGGGAGCAAATTTAGGCTTAAACAGTCTAATCTTATTCTTTCCTGTTTTAATTGTTATGATGGGAATACTTGGATTAGGATTAGGAATGCTTATTTCAGCCACGGTAACAAAGTATCGTGATTTTATTCATTTAATAGGTTTTGGGATACAATTATTAATGTACTTGTCTGCAGTAATGTATCCAATGGAATTAATTAAAGATAAACTACCAAGTTATGGATGGCTGGTCGAATATAATCCGTTGGCTTACATAATAGAAACAGCTCGTTATATGCTTTTAAACGTTGGAGAAGTTTCGATTCTTGGATTGTCCTATACTTTTGTTGTCACTATTGCAGTATTTTTTATCGGACTTTTGGTTTTCAATAAAACCGAAAAGAGTTTTATAGATACTGTTTAAAAAGAAACTATTTAAAATACTAAAATTCATCTAATTTACCCTTTCTATTATTACAATAACAATTGAAAAAAGATATAATATTAAAAGCCGAAAACATTTCTAAACAATATCGTTTAGGACAAGTAGGTACCGGAACCTTAAGTCATGATATCAATCGTTGGTGGCATAAGATTCGAGGAAAAGAGAACCCGTATCTAAAAATAGGTGAAACAAATGATCGTTCCACCAAAGGAAGCTCTGATTATGTTTGGGCTTTACAAGACATTAACTTTGAGGTGGAGCGAGGTGAAGTTCTTGGTATCATTGGTAAAAATGGTGCAGGAAAATCGACACTCTTAAAAATACTTTCAAAAGTTACAGCCCCCACAACCGGAAGTATAAAATCTCGCGGACGTATTGCTTCACTTCTTGAAGTTGGTACAGGATTCAATGGAGAAATGACCGGAAGAGAAAATATTTTCTTGAATGGAGCAATTCTAGGAATGACTAAAAAAGAAATAACCTCAAAGCTCGATGAAATTATTGAATTTTCAGGATGTGAACGTTATATTGATACACCTGTAAAAAGATACAGCTCAGGAATGACTGTTCGCTTGGCATTTGCTGTAGCAGCATTTTTGGAACCGGAAATTTTAGTTATCGATGAAGTTTTGGCTGTTGGTGATGCAGAATTTCAGAAGAAAGCTATTGGGAAAATGCAGGATATTTCGAAAGGCGAAGGCAGGACTGTTTTGTTTGTAAGTCATAATATGGCGGCTGTAAAAAGTTTATGTACAAGGGGAATCGTAATGGAAAAAGGAAGTATTAAGTATGAAGGAAGGATTGATGATGCGATTGAAAAATATCTTGAAGATGAAAATACTACAGCTCATCATATTTGGAATGAATCTGACAAACCAAAAGGCGATTTTATAGAATTAACAGAGGTAAAGGTTCTCAATAAATATGATGCTATAACTATAAATCATAGCATTTTAGATGAAGTTAAAATCGAATTTACTTACCAAATTTTTAGAGAGGGTGAACTTTTTACTCATGGATTTAATTTGTACAATGTTGAAAACGTCCATATTTTAAGTTCTCATGATAAAAATTCGTCTACATTGAAGCAAGCATTACGTATTGGAAAATATAAAACAGCTATTATCATACCTGGGAATCTATTAGCAGAAGGAAGTTACTCATGTAGCTTTGCCATTATGAGATATAGCCCATTTCATATTGAATTTCATGAAATGAATACAGTTGGATTTAATATAATTGATGAGTTTGGTGGTCAAACAGTTAGAGGTAATTACTCAGGGCATTATCCAGGATTAATAAGGCCTGAATTAGAATGGAAAAAATAAAAAGAATGGAAAAAAAATCTACAGGAGAAAGGTTAGAATTTTATGATTTTTCAGATGTTACTGTTGAGCATTTGCATCGTTATGCTATAGCAAATGATTTTGTTAAAAATAAAATTGTTTTAGATATTGCATCAGGAGAAGGTTATGGATCATATATTTTGTCCAGATATGCATCAAATGTTATTGGCGTTGATATAGATAAAGATACGGTAATTGATGCACAAAAAAAATATGTAAATAATAACTTGAGCTTTGTAGTTGGATCAGCAGATAATATTCCAGTTGATTCAAATTCTATAGATATAGTTGTTAGTTTTGAAACCATCGAACATCACGATAAACATGACGAAATGTTTTTAGAGATAAAAAGAGTTTTAAAGTCTGATGGGATTTTAATTATGTCTTCTCCGGATAAAAAATTCTATTCTGATATACCTGGATTTAAAAATAAATTTCATGTAAGAGAACTTTATTTCGATGAGTTTAAAGACTTGACTAAGAAATACTTTAATACAGCGAAATTTTATGTTCAAAAAGCATATAATTTAAATTCAATTATCTCCTCACTTGAAGATTTTAATGATATAATTGTATATTCGGGAGATCACTCTGAAATTAGTAAAAATGAAAATAATCATCTTTATATTTTAACTATAGCTTCTGAAAATAGTTTAAAAGATCTTCCCTTTTCTATTTTTAACGGTATGGAAATTAGCAAATTAAAAGCAGAGCAATCTTTACTAATTAATAGTAGTAAAATCAGAGCTACAAATTCTTATAGATTAGGAAATATTATAATTAAACCATTATTTTTTTTGAAAAAATTGTTAAAACTGCTTAAAAAATGAAAATTTCGGTTGCGTTGTGTACGTACAACGGAAAATCTTTTTTAAGAGAACAATTAGAGAGTATTTTGACACAAACAATCTGTGTTGATGAAATAATTATATGTGATGATGGGTCAATAGATGGAACATTAGAAGTTCTATATTCATATGCAAACTTATATCCTAATCTAGTTCATATATTTGTTAACAATAAATCATTAGGAACGATTAAAAATTTTGAAAAAGCTATTAGCCTAACTAAAGGGGATTTAATTTTTTTGGCTGATCAAGATGATGTTTGGTGTTCTAATAAGGTAGAAAAGACAGAGAGATATTTTCAATCAAATCAAAAATGCCATTTAGTATTTACTAATGGAGATTTAATCGATGAAAAAGGGGAAAAAATAAATGACACACTTTGGGGAAAATGGGATTTTGACTTTGAAAGAAGAAATTTATGGAAGAATAACAAATTTGCTTTTAAAGATTTAATTGTTGGTAATAATAAAATTACGGGAGCAACAGTTTGTTTTTCAAAAAATCTAAAAAATAAAATATTTCCTTTTGAATTACCTTTGGGGTATTGGCATGATAATTTACTTGGAACTCATGCAGCTGCTATTGATGGACTTTTCTTTATTGAAGAATCATTAATTAAATATAGGATTCATTCAAATCAGCAGATTGGAATATCTACAAATGTTTTAGAAAAAATTACATTTAATGCGAATAGAAAAAACATATCAAAAGAAAAATATTTTGAGACTTTAATAAAGAGTTATCCTCATCTGAAAGAGCATATTCCCCTTAAAAAGCGTAATTTTTTTAAAAAGTTTTTCTTAAAATTCATAAAAGACTTAACTCATTCTAATACGTAATGTCAAGAGAAATAAAACCAATAGCAATCTACCTCCCTCAGTTTCATCCAATTTCTGAAAATGATAGCTGGTGGGGAAAAGGTTTTACAGAATGGACTAATGTTGTAAAATCAAAACCTCGTTTTGAGGGGCATTACCAACCTCATTTACCTGCTGATCTCGGTTTTTATGATCTGAGGCTAAAAGAGTCGAGATTACAGCAAGAACAAATAGCTAAAGAATTTGGTATACACGGTTTCTGTTATTATCATTATTGGTTCAATGGCAAAAGATTATTATACGAACCTTTGGATCGTAAGCTTAAGAACGCCGATGAGGATTTACCATTTATGATGTGTTGGGCTAATGAAAATTGGACTAGAACTTGGGATGGGGCAGAAAATAAAATATTATTGAGTCAGGAATATAGTTTTGAAGATGATTTAAATCACATTCAACATCTAATTTCATATTTCAAAGATGATAGATATATTAAGGTTGACGGAAAGCCTGTTTTTATAATTTACAGGCCAAAATTTTTCCCAAATATTGAGGAAACAATAAAAATATGGAGAGATGAAGTTAAAAAGGCCGGTTTCCCGGATCTGTATATTGGATTTTCTCAAAATCATGAACATGATTATCATCCAAAATCAAAAGGTTTTGATTTTGCTTTTCAATTTCAGCCAGATTTTCAAACTCGCTCTAAAAAAAATGTATTCAATATGAGTGTGTTAAAAAGAATAAAACGCCGTTTGATGAAATATATGGGGCTGAAATTAGAAAAAGATCAATATCATTATGATTACTTCGAATACGTGCAAAAACAAATAGAATTAAATTTTAGTAAAGATGTGTATCCGGGAATCACGCCAATGTGGGATAATTCGGCAAGAAGAAAAATAGATCCCTTTATCTTGCACAATTCAACACCTGAAAAATATAAGTATTGGCTATCGCATATTAAAAATAATTACACTTGGGAAGAAATGCCTGAAAGCTTTTTATTTATTAATGCCTGGAATGAATGGGCAGAAGGAAATCATTTAGAACCTTGTGAAAAATGGTCAAGATCTTACTTAGAAGCTACAAAAGAAATACTTAATTAAATTATATCAAAGTTCATTCAATTGAATTTAATTTTCAAATGACAAGAAGTAATAATTTTGACTTTTTAAGATTACTCTTTGCTGTTTTTGTAATAGTCGCTCATTCCTTTCCTTTGTCCGCAGACAGTTCATGCGATTTCCTATGCTTACTGACAGAACAAAAACTTGTGTTTTTTATATAGTTATAAGGGGACTTTTTTATTGGGAGCGGTTACTTAGAATTAATGCTTTAGCTGCACCATTGTCATTAATATTAAGATATATTTCATGGCATTTAATCGAATCTATATTTTTAAAATACAAAAAAAAGAAGCTTCTTGAGATAAAGTTTTTAAGAAATATTATTAAAACCACAAATGCTAAATATTAAAAGATTAAGATGAATACAGTGGAGCAATTTGCGCCTTTAGTTTCTATAATAATTCCAACTTTTAATAGAGAAAAACTAATAAAAGAAACCTTAGAATCAGTTTTATTACAAAGCTATTCTAAATGGGAATGCATTATTGTAGATGATGGATCTACAGACAATACTGTTTCAATTATTAAAGAATTTACTAAAAATGATGACCGTTTTTCAGTTTATACTTTAGAACATAGAGGAGTAAGTTATGCTCGTAATCATGCATTAAGTAAAAAATCAGGAGAGTTTATACAGTTTTTAGATTCAGATGATTTATTACATGAAAATAAAATAAAAGATTCACTGGCTGTTTTAACTACAAGTCAATTAAATCATAAAATTATAATCTCGAATTTTATGATGTTTAGAGGCACATTACAAAATCTGGATCAACCTTTTTGTAAACTCACTCCAGCTGAATTTACCTTTAAAAAAGTATTATACGATTGGGATTTTAAGTTTAATATACCAATTCATTGCGGATTTTTTCATAAAAGTAATTTTGAAGATTTTCAATTCCAGTCAGAATTGGGAGCAAAAGAAGATTGGATTATGTGGCTAAGAATCTTTCAAAAAAATCCGGAGGTTATTTTTATCGATTTGCCATTGGCCTATTATAGATATCACGATAAAAATATGACAAAAGATTTTGCCCACATGAAAAACAATTTCTTCTATTCGTTTTCAATTCTCAAAACAATGCTGTCTGAAAGTGATTTTGAAGCTTTTTTAATCTTTTTAATCGAAAAATATTATCAACAGTCAAGAGTAAATGCACTGGAATTAAAGAAATATAAACACTCTAATTCGTATAAAGCTGGAAAAACAATAAGAAAAATACTTTTTAAATTACATTTACTAGGATTAAGTAAATGGCTATTGGCTAAAGTTGTTGATTATTAAATAGTTACAAGATGAGAAAAAGTAATTATTGTAGTATTGGCTATGAATAAATAATATGAAAAAAATACTGATTATTGGTCCAATAGGTGATTTTGGAGGCAGAGAATTAGAGTCTGGTTTTATGGCCTCAGCTCTTTCTTCAAATTATGACGTAGATATATGTACTACAGGTTCATTGTCAAGAAAATCTCAGGTATTTAACTTTAATAAAAAGCAAAAGGTTTTTTCACTAGCTGACTTAGTTTGTCAGCAATATTTAGTTCTGAAATCAGTCGCATTATTGAGCTATGTTAAAAATAGTTGCAAAGGGGGTTTGAGTAGTTATGTAAATAATAATATTGCAAAAAAATATTTCAATTATAAAAAGAAAACACTTTTTATTGTAAAAGAACTAGTAGCGCAATACGATGTTATATTTATTTGTGCTCAATTGTCTTCGTCACTAATGAATGACATAATTACTTTTGCTAAACTAAATAATAAAAAGATATTGTTTAGAACCACGGGAACAATTAACGATGGTAATTTCGAATATATTGAAAAAGTAAATTCATTTATACATCATTCAAAAGTTAATGCTAATAATTTAAAAAAGTTCAAGAATCACGATTATACAATTATTGATCAATGCGCTTTTAATGAGAAAGAGTTATTAAATGTGTCTTTATCAAAAAGTGGTGTGCATAATTTTTTGATTTTAGGAAGACTTTCACCCGAAAAAGGAGTCGAAGAATTAATATCTTTTTTTTTACAAGTTTGTCTAAAGAATGATACTCTGTATTTAGCAGGAAATGGGCCTTTGGAGAATTATCTAAGAGATAGATACAAAGAATCAGACAATATAAAATTTCTAGGATTTATAGAGAGTGAACATCTTTCAGATTTATTTAATCGTATTGATTGTTTAATAATTTGTTCGCCTGAAGAGTCTGGTCCATTAGTAGGGGTTGAAAGTATGGCAGCAGGTAAATTAATTATTTCTACAAGAGTAGGTGCAATGGCTGAAAGATTAGAAAATACTTTAAATCAATTTTGGTTTGATTATAATGATTTAGAATCCTTTAAAAAAACATTCCAGATTGTTCAATTATTAAACCATGATGAGATGAAATCCATTTCTAATTCTCTAAGAGATTATTATTTAAAAGAATATAGTTTGGATAAAATCAAAAAAAAATATTTGATAATTGTAAATGAAGTACTGAACAAATGAAGATGATGATTTCTAAATGGAGATATTCGTTGTATAAAACAATTTTAAAATGATTGCTATCATTATTCCGTATTACAAGCTTGAGTTTTTTGAAGCTACCTTAGAATCCTTAAATAATCAAACAGATAAAAGATTTAAAGTTTACATAGGAAACGATTCAAGTCCTGAAGATCCAAAACCTTTATTGAACAAGTATAAAGATGCTTTTGATTATAATTATAATTTTTTTGATTCAAACCTGGGAGGTACATCTTTGGTCAAACAATGGCAGCGATGCATTGCTCTTACAGAGACTGAAGAATGGATTATGATTTTGGGCGATGATGATGTTTTAAGCAATAACGTAGTCGATCTATTTTATAAAAATGAGGAAGAAATAGAAAACCAAAAGATAAATGTAGTTCGTTTTTCTACCAAAGTTATAAACGAAAAAGATGAAGTAGTTTCGGGTAAGTTCGATCATCCTGTTTTAGAAAACGGGCAAGATTTTTTGACAAGGAAATTTTCGAAAAAAACCCGAGGTTCATTAAGCGAATACTTGTTTAGAAAAGAAGTGGTGGTGCAAAAAAAGTTTAAAGATTTGCCGCTTGCCTGGCATTCTGATGACTTGGCTGTATTAGAATTTTCTACACCTAATTTTATTTATTCGATAAACGAGGCTTCACTTTTTATTCGGGTTTCGAATTTAAGTATTACAGGAGATTCGAGTAGTAATGATCATAAAAATTGGGCCACATTTGAATTTTTTAAAATACTTTTTACAGAATATAATTCCCTTTTTACAAAACATCAGAGAAAAATACTTTTAAATAAACTTGAAATTGCCTTCTTGAATATACCATCATTTCAAAATTATAAAACAGTGATTAACTATCACTTTGAGCAAATAAGTTTTGGGTCAGCAATAAATTTTCAGTTGCGATTAATAAAATATCGTATAGTTTCGATCCTTAAAAAACTCAAAATGTTTAAAATTGTTTATGCATTGTATGCTAAAATACTAAATAAATGAAAAACTTTTTTTTAGTTATTCCAACAAGAGACCGATTAGAATGTTTGTCTAATTTGTTATTAGATTTAAATGCTTTCGAAAAACATATATCGCAAGTTATCATTGTCGATCAAAGTCAGATAGATATACAATCAGATCTGGATAAATTACCACTGAATTTTAGTTTTACTTTTGTGAAAAACGAAAGAGAAAAATCAGTAAATCATTCCAGGAATCAAGCTTTAAAGTATTATAAAGACGAAGAATGGCTGTTTTTTCTTGATGACGACTTAAGAATTCCAAATGTAGCATTTGAGCAAATTATAGAAGTTTTGAAGCCTAATATTATCGATGTTTTAATTCCGGGAATTCAGTTTGACGGGATGGAAACTGCGGAGTTTAAATATAAAAGTATTTTAGATACAATCGCAAAACCACACAATTTTTCGAAATCCAGATTTAGACTGCAAGTATGTTCAGGATTAAATATTGTAAAAAAAGATGTTTTTAAAGAAGCAGGTTTTTTCTTTGATGAAAATTTTACAATATGGGGAGATGATTGGGATTACGGAATGCGCTTACTTCAGGCTGGAGCCAATATTTATTTTCAGCCTAAAATTCTGGTCGAACATTTAGAGATTCCTGTAGGCGGACAAAGAGATAAAGGAAAAACAATTGATATTGAAGTAGAAAAACAAAAGCTGTATTTCTATTTCTACAAAAAGCATTTTTCTAGTACTGTTTTAAAACAACAATTCTATTTGGGAGTAATTGAAGGAATCAAAATAGTATTGCAAACAGGAAATATATCTAAATTAAAAAAATGCATAAAAGGATATCGATTAATGAAGTTAATAAAATAATATGAATCCTTTTAATTTCATACAACGATGAGAATAGCTATTACAGGAGAAAAAGGTTTTATAGGAATACATCTAACCCAGTATTTTAGAAATATTCTAAAATATGAAGTAATAGAACTTGGCAGAGATTATTTACAACAACTTTCAAAAGTAAAACAATTAGATTGGCTTATTCATGGTGCCTTTATTCAAAGACATCTTGACACTAATGAGTTAATAGCATTAAATAAAAAATTGACCAGCGACACTATAAAGTGTTTATCAGATAATAATATAAAATGTAATATTGCTTTTTTATCGTCTTTGCAAGAAGAATTGGATAATCCGTACGGGCAAGCTAAAAAAGAGGCAAAAATAGCATTTAGTCAATATTGCTCATCAATCAATAAAAATTTTGTATCGTATAAACTCCCGAATATTTTTGGGATTTATGCTGTACCGAATAAAACATCTTTTGTTGCAACATTTTGCTATAATTTGCATAATCAATTGCCCATAAATTTTAATAAAAATAAAATAAAACTGGTTGCTGTTAATGACGTATTGCCAATCGTATCTAATTTTAAAGAAAGCGAAATTTTATATACAGAAACGACAGTTGAAGAAATATATAAGCTATTGAAATCTTTTCATGAAATTAACCTAAGCCATAAATTTCCTGAATTGAAGAGTAAATTTGAATTAGATTTGTATCAAACTTATTTAAGTTACATTAATTATAAATTATGAGATTATTTATTACAGGTGGAGCTGGTTATCTTGGGAGAGAAATAGTTAAAAGTTTTTATGATAAAGCCGAAATAACAATTTACAGTAGAGATGAGGCAAAGCATTATTATTTAAAAAAACAATTTCCAAAAATTAATTGTATAATTGGAGATGTTTCAGATTTTAAGTTAATGAATAAAGCGGCGAAAAAACATGATCACGGTATTTTTGCAGCATCTTTGAAACAAATTGAAGCAGTTGACCAAAACGTTGAGGTAGCTTTACGAACTATTGTTAACGGAGCTATTAATTCTAGAAATGTAGCCGAAGAGAATGATTTTAAAGCAGCATCTTTTATCTCATCAGATAAAAGCAGAGCAGCAACAACATTGTATGGAGCAATGAAATTTATTGGCGGAGAATCTTTTATAGTAGATGCAGAAAAATCGAATGTTAATCTTACAACAGCAATCTATGGTAATGTTCTAAATTCAACCGGAAGTATAATTCCGTTGATATTAGATTCAATTAAAAATAAATATGAGTTAAAATTATATTCGCCTGAAATGACACGATTTATGATCGATGTAGAAGAAGCTGTTGGGTTAATTCACAATTCATTTCAATTTACGGGCTTTAATATTATTCCAAACATACCTAGTTTTAAGGTTTTGGATCTTTTTGAAATTTATAAGGAAGAATTTGGATTGAAGTTTACAGTGGGAGTACCAAGAATTTCAGAAAAAATACACGAAATAATGATTGCTAAAGAAGAAATTCCAAGAACTTATTTAGATGAAAAACTGAATTTATACATGATGCATTACAAGAACATTTATGATAATTCGAATGTTAATTTTGATGAATTTTCCAGTAATAATGTGGTAGTCTCTAAAGAAGAACTATATAAAAAATTGAAAGAAAATAATTTCTTTACTCTATAAGCATTGTTAGCAAAAGTTTTTAAAATTAGCATTTTATGAGAATAGGTAGTAATCCTAATAAAGAAATTAATCAAGAACAATCATTCTATATACACCAGATAATAGTTCCGGTGTACATTCCTAATGAAGAAGGATATTTTTTAGATGCACTTAAAATATTAAAAATTTGTCTGAATTCGATATTCAGTACAGTTCATGACAGAACTTTTATTACAATTGTCAATAATGGGAGCTGTGCTAATGTTGTAAAATATCTAAACGAACTTTTTGAAGAAAATAAAATTAAAGAATTAATACATACTGATAATATTGGTAAAATTAATGCTGTTTTTAAGGGATTGTCCGGAAATAATATAGAGCTGGTCACCATAACAGACGCTGATGTTATGTTTCTTTCAGACTGGCAGTCAGAAACTATAAGAGTTTTTTCTAAAATACCAAAAGCTGGAGTAGTAGGTATTGTTCCGCAATTTAAAATGTATAAAAGATATTGTGGTAACGTAATTTTTGATAACTTTTTTAATAGGAATTTGAAATTTCTTCCTGTAAAAAATAAAGAAGCCATGATTCATTTTTATGACAGCATTGGTTGGGACAGAAATTACAATCAGGACTATTTGCAGTATGCATTAGGTTTAAGTCACAATAATGTAAAATGTTTTGTTGGTTCAGGACATTTTGTCGCAACATATAAAAAAGATGTTTTCGAAGAATTGCTATCTTTTATAGGGGGTAAAAAAGCAGCTGGTATTGGAGAAGATTATATTGACAAGAAACCTTTAACAAAAGGATATTGGAGGCTTACGACTTATGATAATTATGCATTTCATATGGGGAATATTTATGAGGACTGGATGGAAAATATTCCAAAAAAGATAAAAGCATTAGAGTATTCAAACCTGAATTTTATAAAACATAAAAAAGTAAGTTCTATTAGTTACTTTATAAAAAATAAGCTTTTTACGAGGCTAATTACTCTAAACTACGTCTCACAGGTTTTTATGAAATGGAAAAAATTACCAAAACAAATGGTGAAAAAATATTAAATGAGCGTAAATCTAATCACATTTTCAATTCTCATAGCAACAAAAAATCGCAAAGCTGATTTGATTGTTACGCTTAACAAAATAAATTATTTATTAGAAAGTACAGACGTAGAATGTGTTATTATTGATGACGGATCTACCGATGGAACTTTTGAAAAAATTAAAGAAGATTTTCCAGAAGTTAAGATTTTTAGGAATCAAATATCAAAAGGATATCTTTATTGTCGTAATAAAATGCTTAATGAAACAACTGCAAAATTTGCAATTTCATTAGATGACGATGCGCATTTTATTACTCAAAATCCGTTAGATCTTATCGTTCAACATTTTGATCAAAATCCGATGTGTGGGTTAATTGCATTCCGAATTTTCTGGGGATTAGAGGAACCTGTTGAAATCATTTCGATAGAAAAAACAGAAAGAGTAAAAGGATTTGTAGGTTGTGGGCATGTCTGGAGAGTGGCAACCTGGAGAGCTATTCCTGATTATCCTGAATGGTTTGAGTTTTATGGAGAAGAAGATTTTTCTGCCATGCAATTGTTCAAAAAAAACTGGGAAGTACATTACTTTCCGGAAGTTTTAGTTAATCACAGAGTTAATATTAAATCCAGAAAAAAAAATGCAGATTATAGTCTTAGGTTACAAAGGTCTTTAAGAGCAGGTTGGTTCTTATATTTTTTGTTTTTACCAATAAAATTAATTCCCAGAAAAATGGCCTATTCTATTTGGATGCAGCTAAAATTAAAAGTTTTCAAAGGAGACCTAAAAGCACTAAAAGCCTTAATTTTTGCAGGACTTAATTTGATAAGCTCTATTCCTAAGATTATAAAAAATAAACAGCGATTTTCAGATCGTGAATTTTCAGAATTTCAAAAATTGGAAAACACTAAAATTTATTGGCAACCAAACGAGAATGTCATTTCTTAACTTTTTTAAATGAAAAATATTGCAATAATTCCTGCCCGGGGTGGATCTAAACGATTGCCGGAAAAAAATATAAAATTATTAGACGGTTATCCATTATTGTCCTTTAGTATATTATATGCTCAGGCAAATAGTGCAATTATTGATGAAGTTTATGTTTCTACAGATAATGAGAACATAAAAAAAGTGGCTCTGGAGTTCGGTGTAAAAGTTATTGATCGACCTGCGAATATTTCAGGTGATTTTGAGCCAACAGTTTCAGCTTTAAAGCATGTTTTACAAAATATAGATTCAGATGTTGAAAATGTTATTTTGCTTCAGGCGACAAATCCTATACGGCCAGAAAATTTATTGAAAGAAACTTTTAAAATCTATGAAAAAGAAAATTGCAATAGTTTATTTACTGTTTCAAGAAACCATAAAAAATTCGGAAAAATAATAGATCAAAAGTTTATTCCATACAATTACAAGATTGGTCAAAGAAGTCAGGATATCGAACCTCTTTATTTCGAAAACGGATTACTTTACATAACAAAAGCAGCATTAATTATGGAAAATATAATTATTTCAGAAGATGCATTTCCTTTTGAAATAGATCATATTTTTGCCAATGTAGATATCGACACACAAGAAGACTTTGATTACGCCAAATATTTATACCATAAACATATAAAACCCTAATTAAGAACCTCCTTTATGAACCCATATATAGAAATAGCAGGAAGAAAAATTGGACAAGATTTTCCACCATTAGTTATTGCCGAAATCGGAATTAACCACGAAGGCTCTTTACAAGTTGCCAAAGAAATGGTCGATGCTGCACATAGAGCCGGAGTTGAGGTCGTAAAACATCAAACTCATATTGTCGAAGATGAAATGAGTGGTGCGGCTAAAAAAGTGATTCCGGGAAATGCAGCTGTATCTATTTATGAAATCATGGAGCGTTGTTCTCTTAATGAAAATGATGAACTGGAACTTAAAAAATATGTAGAAAGCAAAGGAATGATCTTTATTTCAACGCCATTTTCAAGAGCTGCAGCAGAGCGTTTAAAGAAATTTGATATTCCAGCTTATAAAATTGGTTCTGGTGAGTGTAATAATTATCCATTATTAGAGCACATTGCTTCGTTTGGCAAACCAGTAATTTTAAGTACAGGAATGAACACGATAGAAAGTGTGCAAAAAGCAGTTGCCATTTTTGATAAATATAATATTCCAGTGGCACTTTTGCATACTACTAATTTATATCCAACACCAATTCATTTAGTTCGCTATGGTGCGATGACAGAATTGCATCAAGCATTTCCGGATAAAGTCTTTGGTTTAAGTGATCATACACTAAACAATAATGCTTGTTTAGGTGCAGTAGCCTTAGACGCAAGTATTTTAGAAAGACATTTTACAGATCATATGCAACGTACAGGTCCGGATATCGTATGTAGCATGGATGAAAAAGCTTGTCAGGAATTAATTATTTCAGCTGCAGAGATTGCTTTAATGAGAGGAGGAAATAAAAAACCAGCATTGGAAGAGCAGGTAACAATCGATTTTGCATTTGCAACTGTTTGTGCTATAGCTTCTATTAAAAAAGGAGAAGTCTTATCTAAAGAAAATATTTGGGTGAAACGTCCCGGAACTGGAAAAATTTTGGCAGAACATTTTAATGATTTAATTGGTAAATCTGCAACAAGAGATATTGAAAATGATGAACAATTAGATTTTTCTGATTTCGAATAAAAGAAATTGAATGAAAAAAATCCTCTTTCTTACCGGTACTCGTGCTGATTTTGGTAAAATAAAATCGTTGATTCAAACTTTAGAAAAGCAAGAAAATTTTGAAGTTTTTGTTTTTGTGACCGGTATGCATCTACAAGAAGTTTATGGTTATACGCTTATAGAAATTGAACGTTGTAACTTTAAAAATGTTTTTACTTTCGAAAATCATACTCACGAAACCACAATGGATTTGACATTAGCAAAAACCATTGAAGGATTATCAGGTTATTGTAAAAATATAAAGCCGGATATGATCGTAGTTCACGGAGACCGTGTAGAAACACTTGCAGGTGCAATCGTAGGTTCTCTCAATAATATTTTAGTTGCACATATAGAAGGAGGCGAAGTTTCAGGAACAGTCGATGAATTAATTCGCCATAGTGTGAGTAAATTAAGCCATATTCATTTTGTTTCAAACAAACAGGCAGCAAAACGATTGATACAAATGGGAGAAATAAAAGAATCAGTTTTTACCATTGGTTCTCCGGATATCGATATTATGTTTTCTGATCAGTTACCAGATTTAAAAACAGCTAAGGATTACTATAAAATTCTGTTTAATGATTTTGGAATTGTAATGTTTCATCCGGTTACGACAGAATTTTTAAAAATGAAACAATATGCCGAAACATTTGTTGAATCACTACTAAACGACTATCACAATTACATTGTCATTTTTCCTAATAACGATTTAGGAAGCCAGTATATTCTTGAAGCTTATGAGAAGCTAAAAGAAAATCCACGATTCAGAGTTTTTCCTTCCTTGCGATTTGAGTATTTTCTTACCTTGTTAAAGCACAGCCAATTTATTATAGGTAATAGCAGTGCCGGAGTAAGAGAAGCTCCTTATTACGGAATTCCTATTATAAATATTGGAACAAGACAGCAAAATAGAGCTGTGCATGCAGATATTATCAATACAGATTATTCTGCTTCAGGAATAAAAGAAGCATTGGCAATAATAGATTCACATGAAGTTCAAGGATCGATTGATGATTTTGGCCAAGGAAATAGTAATGAATTATTTCTCCAGTGTCTTCAAAAATCAGATATTTGGTACCTCAATCACCAAAAACAATTTAGAGATAGTTAATGCTTAACAAAAAAATATTCATTTTATTACCTGACGGAGTAGGACTTCGCAATTTTGCTTTTTCAAATTTTTTCAAATTCGGATTGCAGCAAAATTTTCAAATAACGTATTGGAATAATACTCCTTTTGATTTGACAACTTTGGGCTTTAACGAATTAAAAATCAGAAATGCCAGAGCGAATCCTTTAACAGATAGTTATAAAAATGCAAGAAAACATATCGAACTCAATTTAAGTATTCAAATAGAGAAAGATCAGGTTTATGATACCTATCGTTTTCCGTTTTCTTATAAAAAAATAAAACCAGCAATAAAAAGTCTGATAAGCAGGTTCTTAATTGCAGCATTTTCATCAGATAAAGGTTTGAAGAAAATTCGTGAAAAAATAAAAAAATTAGAAAAAAGCGGTAATTACTACAAGCATTGTCTGGATGCCTTGCAAACAGAAAAACCAGATATGGTTTTTTGTACTAATCAACGTCCTGTTTTAGCAATTGCCCCCTTATTAGCAGCACAAAAATTAGGAATTCCAACAGCGACATTTATTTTTTCCTGGGATAATTTACCAAAAGCAACAATGGTTGTCGAGACTGATTTTTATTTTGTCTGGAGCGAACATATGAAAAAAGAACTTTTGCATTATTATCCTGATATCAAAGAAAACCAGATTTTTGTAACAGGAACACCGCAATTTGAAAGTCATTTTGAAACTAATACCACAATATCAAAAGAGGAATTTTTCGAAAAATATCAGCTTGATTTAAACAAAAAGTATATATGTTATTCAGGAGATGATTTTACAACTTGTCCTGATGATCCTCAATATTTATCTGATGTTGCTGATGCAGTTCGCGAATTAAATAATCAAGGAAACCAAATAGGAATTGTTTTTAGACGATGTCCTGTTGATTTCTCCAACAGATATGATTTAGTTCTCGAAAAAAACAAAGATATAATTACACCAATTGTTCCTTTATGGAAAAAAGTTGGGGAAGAATGGAATACGATTTTACCAACAAAAGAAGATCTGGAGTTACAAATTAATACAATCAAACATACCGAAATGGTATTAAATTTAGGATCATCAATGGTATTTGATTATGTTGCCCATCAAAAGCCATGTGCTTTTATCAACTATGATGTGCAAAATAAAGTTGACAGAGATTGGTCTGTATCAAAAATTTACCAGTATGTTCATTTTCGATCTATGCCAAATAAAAATGCTGTTTTATGGTTGAATGCTCCGGAGGATATAAAAGAAAAAATCAAAATAGGTTTAGAGCAATCAGCCAAAACAATAGAGAACGCACAAAAATGGTTTGAGATTATTAATCAACATCCGCCGGAAAATGTGTCAGATAGGATCTGGAAAGCTATAAAAATAATAGTGAACTAGTTTCTGAATTTTATTTTCTTTTAAATTGTTTATCAAATTTTTAAAATAATATGTTTTTTAACTCCCTGGCATTCGCCGTTTTTCTGCCAATCGTTTTTTTTCTGTATTGGTTTGTTTTCAATAAAACAAAAAAGACACAAAATGCATTATTAATCGTTGCCAGTTATTATTTCTATTCTTGTTGGGATTGGAGATTTCTGTTTTTACTAGTGTTTTCTACTTTTCTGGATTATTATACCGGAATTCAAATCGAAAAAGGAAAATCAGAAAGAAGCCGTAAATTTTGGTTCTGGCTTAGTATTTTAGTCAATTTAGGATTTTTAGGAATCTTTAAATATTACAATTTTTTCGCTTCCTCTTTCTCACAGTTATTAAGTTCAGTAGGAGTTCATGCAAGTCCAATTTTGTTGAATGTAATTCTTCCGGTTGGAATTTCATTTTATACTTTTCACGGACTGTCTTATGTCATAGATATTTATTACAAGCGCATAAAAGCAGAGTATAATTTTGTCGATTACTCTTTATTTGTAAGCTATTTTCCGCTTTTAGTTGCAGGACCAATAGAGAGAGCGACTCATTTATTGCCTCAGGTAAAAATAAAACGGGAATTTGATTTTGAAAAAGCAAAAGAAGGTATTTATCAAATTGTTTGGGGACTAGTAAAAAAAGTAGTAATTGCAGATACTTGTGCAACATATGCCAATGCAATTTTTGATAATTATAATACAATGAATTCATTTTCATTGATTTTAGGGGCCATTTATTTTGCATTCCAGATTTACGGAGACTTTTCAGGATACTCAGATATTGCTTTAGGAGTTTCAAAACTGTTTGGTTTAGATTTATTAAGAAACTTCAATTATCCCTATTTTTCAAGAGATATTGCAGAATTTTGGCGTCGTTGGCATATTTCACTGTCATCCTGGTTTCGCGATTATTTATACATTCCCTTAGGAGGAAGCAAAGGAGGAGTCTGGATGAAAATCAGAAATACATTTATCATTTTTGTAATAAGTGGATTTTGGCACGGGGCTAACTGGACTTATATTGTCTGGGGATTCATAAATGCATTATATTTCCTGCCTTTATTACTATCAAATAGAAATCGAAATAACATGGATTCTATCGTCTTAAAATGGAATTTTGATTCAGTAAAAGTATTAGCAAGCATTTTATATACATTTTTATTGACTTGTGTGGCGTGGGTTTTTTTTAGATCCAAAACCATAACAGATGCAATTTTATATTTAAAGAGAATCTTTACTAATAGACAATTTGATTTTCAATATCTGCAAAATGAACGTTATAGTTATGAGCTTTTAGTATTAACCGGACTATTCGTTTTAGTTGAATGGAATAATCGTAACAAGGTTGAACCTATTTCGGGGAAAAGAAGTTTATTGAGGTTAAGCTTTGCTATTGCTGCCATCATTGCATTCGGAATTTTTTCAGATTATAAAGAATTTATATATTTTCAATTTTAATGAAACAGTTTTTAATTTTTATATCTAAAATTGTTTTGATAACAATTTTAATAGCAATTGTATTAGACGGACTTTATACTGCTATGTTTCTACAATGTAAAGACAGAGGCAAAATAGATCAGGTTTATAATTCAGAAGGAAGAAAGTATGATGTAGTAATTTTAGGATCATCAAGAGCAAATAACCATTTTGTGGCTTCAATGTTTGAAGAAAAAGGTTTAAAAACATTTAATTATGGAATGAGCGGTTCACATTTGTTCGAAACATCTTTGATGTTAAAATTGATGATAGAACGAAAATATCAAATCAAGAATGTTATTCTTGAGGCCGATTTAAATCTGAGCGGAGTTAAAAGATCAAGAGGAATAAGCGCTGCATTTTTGCCTTTTATTCACAGTTCGGATATCGTTAAAAAACATTTTGAGGTTGAGGAAGATTTTAATGAGCTATATTACATTCCATTTTACAGATATATTAAGTTCGAAAATAGAATAGGATTTAGAGAAATGTTTTTTAATGCAATTCATAAAAGAACAATCAATTTAGATAATGAAGGATATTATCCGTTAAAAGGCGTAGAAAACGGAAACATGAAGAACAATATCGTTAATTTAAATCCGTTGCCGCATAATAAATATTACGAAGAAATTAAAAATATCTGCAAAGCCAATCATATCAATTTAATAACAGTAATGACACCTATGTGTGAAAATGTTGTGGGAATGAACTATTTTGATAAAGTAAAAAAAACATATCCCGAAATTTATAATTATGAAAATGCAGTAGTCGAAAATAAATATTTTTCTTCTTGTGGACATATGAATGACACCGGTGCCAGAATCTTTACTGCCAGAATTTTAAAAGATTTTTTTAATAAATAAAGATAAAAAATAAGTAGTGAATATTTTTACAAAATGATTACATATAGTAAAATAGGAAAGAAGGGTAATCTTGGAAATCAGCTTTTTCAAATTGCTTCAACTATTGGTTTGGCAATTCAAAGCAAGCAGAAGTATTCTTTTTTGGAGTGGAAATATCAAGCCTATTTTAAAAACAAATTGCCATTATTGCAAACCGATTTGTCTACCTTTAGCACCGTTGAAGAGAAAGAATATAATTATTATAGTAGAGAATTAGGAACAGGAAACTATGATATTTCCGGCTGGCTTCAAACAGAGAAATATTTTGATATAGCTTTAACAAAACATTACTTTGAATTTTCAGATTCTTTAATTGGGAGGTTAAAAAATACATATCAGGAAGTTTTTAAGAAACGTACAATTCTAATTTCTATTAGAAGAGGAGATTTTGTAAATCATGCAGATTATCTTCAGCTGCCAATACACTTTTATTTAAACAGCCTTGTGCATTTTTTTCCGGATTGGCAAAATTGTAATTTGATTGTTTTAAGTGATGATATAAAATATTGTAAGTTCCATTTTTCATTTTTAAAAAATGCCTTTTTTGGAGATGGACTAAATGAGACAGAACAACTATGTCTGGGATCATTGTGTGATGATTTTATAATAAGCAATTCTACTTTTTCGTGGTGGTCGGCGTGGTTAGGGGAAAAAAAAGATTCAAAAGTAATCAGGCCTTTTAAAAACTTTGATGGATTAAAGAGTCAGGAGCTTAATGACAAAGATTATTATCCTGAAAGATGGATAAATTACAATCATTCAAATGATAGGCTTAAATTAAATAAGCTGGTTTTTTATATAGAATCAAAAAAAAATAAAGAAATAATAAGAGATTATATACTGAGTTTTTTTGATGTAAAAGTTGTTTTCAGCACAAATGAAATTGATTCATCAGTTGATGTTTATGTTTTAAAAAACGATTATTTTTTACCACCTCTTTTAATTTATTTCAGTAGGTTAGAATTAAATAAATCCGGAGTTAATTTGATTGTCAATAATATAGTTAATGTTTTCAGCGTTTCGCGGTTTTTAAATTGTGAAGAGTTATTTGTTCAAAAAGATCTTGGTTTATTTTCGACTGTTTTTTCTTTTCCTGATACAAAAAAACAAACAAAAAATGAAGCCATAGAAGTCTATTTAAAAAAGCACGATTATTTAATAGAAGACTTAGATAATCATGCTTTATCTAATAAAACCCGGATACATTTTCATGCAGTAAAGTTTTTAAGTTTTGGAGGGTATACTTATAGCCTTAAAAAATACATAAGACGAAAAAAAATACAATTTAAAAGGAGTGTCAAAAAAATACTTTTAATGAAATAAACATGGCACTAAAATTACATATTGCATACATAGTATCCCATTATCCGCACAAGGCATTTGGTCATGATGGCGGATTAGGTACTAGCGTTTACAATTTAGTTGAGAAACTTAACACCTTGGGCCATAAAGTTTCAGTTTTTGTTTATGGACAAAAGGAAGAATTTATTTTGGAAGAAGAAAATGTTACAATTTATAGCCTTACAGACACTAAATCAATATGTTTCAAGTTTTATTTTAACAGAAAAAAAATAGAAAAGTTTATAAAAGAGACTATTTCTAAAAAAGATATAAAGATCATTGAAGCACCCGACTGGACAGGAATAACTGCTTTGATGAATTTTAAGATTCCTTTGGTGATTCGTTTTCATGGAAGTGATGCCTATTTTTGTCATCTTGAAAAAAGAAAACAAAAACCAAAGAATTATTGGTCCGAAAAATTAGCCTTTATACATGCAAAAGGATTTATTGCACCAACCACTTTTGCCGGTTCACTTTCAAAGAAAATCTTTAAATTAAAAAATAAAGAAATAACGACAATTCATCACGGATTAGAATTGCAAAATTTCACAAACAATACTCCTGCAGTTTTTGAAAAAGGAATGATTTTATATGTTGGAACGTTAATTAGAAAAAAAGGAGCTTTAGAACTACCTGGTATTTTTAATAAAGTGCGTAAAGAGTTTCCTGAAGCAAAACTCGTTTTAATTGGAAGCGACTCCTATGACATAAAAACAAATTCAGCTTCAACGTGGCAATTGATGCAAAATCAATTTAAAAGCGATGACTTCAAAAATGTTGAATACTTAGGTAAAATCCCGTACAAGGAGGTTGTAGATTATATAAGGAAAGCAAATGTTTGTGTGTTTCCTACTTATGCCGAAACCTTAGGAATGGTAACAATAGAATCTATGGCGATGCAAAAAGCAGTAATAAACAGTAACATTGGCTGGTCTCAGGAAATTATTGTTGATGGAGAAAGTGGTTATCTTGTTTATCCTAATGACCATGATTTGTATGCCAGAAGAATTAATGAGTTATTAAACGATAATGTACTTTGTTTAACGATCGGACAATTAGCCAGAAAAAGAGTAGAAGAGAAATTTGATATGAATAAAATTGTATCTGAAAATATTGAATTTTATAAAAAAGTAATTAATCAAATTAATTAAAATGATAATTGTTTATCACAAAAATAATAAGATTGTTGAGGTTCAAGCCGAACAGGAAATAGTAAATTTTGCACAAAGTACTATTGCTGAAACGATATTTGAGATTGCAGCAAAATACCCTGATAATTTAATGGTTTGGTGCCATATTGATTTTAAATCAAATTTAAATTTTATGGCATTTGATACTATTTTTCATCATCGTAAAATAATAGCAACTTATAATCCCGGACTAAAATCATTTTTATCAGATTCTATCGGGTACGTTGAGGAATCTCCATTTATAAAAATTAATAAAAAAGTAAGTTATCCAACCTGGCAAATGAGCAGTTGTGTTGGTGGAGTTCATACTTCTGTTTTATTAGCCTTAAACGGAAAAATTAAAATAGATGCCGATTTTGATTACTTTTTAAATTCTCTGGCAAAATTAACCATGGAAAAAGGACTCTTTTGTTATTCTGAACCAACATTATTAACGACCGTTTCTGTTAATTCTAAAGAGAATAAAAAGAGTTTATTTACCTTGTTTAGATTCGTAAAACAGCATTATAGAACTCGTTGGGTATTTTTATTGTTTTTAAATTTATTTTTATACCAAAGAAAATTAGCTGTTTTTCCATTAATTTCCAGCCTTTTTTATAGTAAAAGAAAAATACAAAGTGATTTATTAGATCAAATTGAGGTGCAATCAACCAGAAATATTTTTAGTACTGAAACAATTGATGTAATAATACCGACTATTGGAAGAAAAAAGTATTTATATGATGTTTTAAGAGATTTGTCAGTACAAAGTCATTTGCCTAAGAATGTTATCATTGTGGAGCAAAATCCGAACTTAGAGAGCATTTCAGAACTTGATTATCTACAGAACGAAAGCTGGCCATTTAAGATTAAACATACTTTTACACATCAGGCGGGGGCTTGTAATGCAAGAAATTTAGCTTTAGCTCAAGTAGAAAGCGAATGGGTTTTTTTGAATGATGATGATAATAGGTTTGGGGTAAAACTAATCGAAGATACTCTCGAAAAATGCACAAAATTTGGTGCAACCGTTGTAAATAATTGCTATTTAAAGCTCAATGAAAAGAAAGAATCTGATATAGAAAATCAGGCTTCTATTTTTGGTTCAGGAAACTGTTTTATGACAAGTGCATTACTTGACAAAGTTTCCTTTAGAATGGGATTTGAGTTTGGTTATGCTGAAGATACTGACTTTGGAATGCAATTGCGAAATTTAGGATCGGATGTTTTATATTTTCCTACTCCCGAAATTTTGCATTTGAGCGCTCCAATTGGCGGGTTTAGAACCAAACCGGTTTTAGCATGGAAAGATGATATTGTTCAGCCAAAACCATCGCCTACAGTTATGCTTTGTAAACAATTACACTTGACAAAGGAACAAATAAATGGATATAAAACAGTTTTGTTTTTTAAATTCTACAAAGTCCAAACGATTAAAAATCCTATTCGATATTTTAAAAACTTTAAAAAACAATGGAAACAAAGTTTGAATTGGTCTAATGAATTAATTAATAAATAGAAATATTGATACAATCTATAATAATTATAACACCTTCAAAAAATCATGTAGTTGTGTTTGAAAATCAGGTGCATAAAGTTATCGTTGATTTATCTCAGGTCACTCTTTTAGATTGTAATTCATTTGATATAAAGATTGTTTTTTCAGAGACGATTGCTCAATTCCGTAATCACGATTACAAATGGCAGGAATTTAAAACTAATTTTATTGCTAATGAATTTAGTCCTAAAATAATACAACTGCAAAACAATCAAATTGTTCAGGCAAATATAACAAGTGGAATTTGGGAGGCAGACCAAAATAATCCAACCGTTTTGCTTTGGCGATTTAACCCGGAATCTGCGTCTCCTGTAACAAATTATACAGGTAATAAAAATAAGAAGATCATTTCTAAGGCCAGACAAAAGTTTAATTTTATCGAAAATCCAACTTTATTATTTCCGGTAAAACAAGCAATTGAATTAAGTAGGTCTAAAAATCCATTTACAGCAATTACTTGTTTTACAGATCATTGTGATTTTGATACCCCTGAAAATTTAGTCTTACAAAGAAATTTTTTCAAAGAACATCAAATAAAAATAACGAAAGGTTTTTTCTTAAATCATTTCTCGAAAAGAGAAGACAATGCATCATTTCAAAATCAAAAAGAAGAGCTTTTAGAATGGCATAATGACGGACATGAATTGTGTTATCATTCGCTTTCACAGTCTATAAAATCAGACATCGAAAGTTTTAAAGATTTTAAGCAATTTAATCCTCCATTAAAAGATATAAAAGTTTGGATCGATCACGGATATCAGCCTTATAATTTTTCTCTTTTTAAAAATAATACTATTCAGGAAGAAGAATTTAGCAGGATTTTAAAAGATAAAAAAATCAATGTTTTATGGAATTATATTGATTCCGGAACTGCAACAAACGGAGTAATAAATCAATTTAATACACAGCATTTTACTTTGTCAAGTTTTTTTAAAGGTAATAATGAGAGTGGTGTAATAAAGAAAACACAATTGATGATTAAAAATGTCATTTTTCATTATTATAATAATGAAGATGTTATTTTACGATATACTCAAACGGCATTAAATTTTAAAAAAGTTTTTTATCAAAAGAAATTAAGATCGATTTTCTCTTTATTCGAAAACTTCTTTAAACTTAGTATTTCTATTTTTTCAGTTTTTTTGTTTTGGAATACCAGTAAGATGAAACCATATAAATTAGCCAAATATTCTCCGGTTTTATTTAAGCACCATATTGGCGAAAGCGAGTTTTATGTTTTTCAGACAATTGAAATGCTGGATTTTAAAAAATCACTGTCAGAAAAAAATTTAGACTTATTAATAAATGAAAAAGGTGTTTTTGTAGCACATACTTATTTCTCAGTTCCAATGGAATATCATAATGGGAAATTGTTTTCTGCTCAGGGAAAAATTGATTCAAAGGTGGCAGAAAGATTTAAAAGTCTTTCTGATAAAATAAAAAATAAAGAAATTTGGAACCCTACTCTTTCGGAACTTATAGAATATTGGGGAGGGTTTGAAAAAGTAGTATTTGATATTAATTCAGATGGAATTTTGTCTGAAAAAAGCAACTCAGGTTTACAAATGCGAAAAGTAATTTAATTATAAAATGAATCATAAATTAAAAACAATACTATTTAAGACACTCACTTTGTTGCCTAATAAAGTTGATGATTATTTTTATCATAAAATTCAAAGCTCTTTTGATAAACTTACTTTAGAGGATCGCTTAAAAAGTGTTGAACCAACATATCTAAGACTTTCAAAAGTTTTAAATAATCTGAATATTGACTTAAAAGATAAAACTATTTTTGAATTTGGGTCAGGATGGTTTCCAGGTATGCCATATTTTTTTAAATATAAATCTGAAGCTAAAAAAGTGTATACTTTTGATATTAATAAACACTTTAAAAAAGAAACTTATGTTATTCATTTTATTTCACCAAGCGATTTAAGGAAACACAATGATAGCAATTTATCATTGCAGGTTTTTTTGCAATACAGTAAAGAGCAGTGGAATAAAATTCACACTAAATTTGATTATCATAATCGTTTAAGATTGCCCAGTTTCTAGAAATATTTAAAAAATACGATTGCAAAATTATTCATTTAGAGTATGAAAGCTTAACCAATGGAACAACGTATGATTTGTTTAAAAAAGTTTGGCTTCATGATGATTACTGTAAATATTCAGATGAAGAATTAACAGCAGATAATATTTTAGTAGTTTTAAAAGTATAAGTTAATGAATTCACCATTACAATTTTCTCTAATAGTTTGCACATACATGCGTCCCGAAGCCTTGTTGAACTTATTACAATCAGTTCAGTCACAATTATTATATCCGGATGAGATTTTAATAATTGATGGTTCAAAAAATAAAGAAACAGAAAATGTCATAAAAAATAAATCATTTCAAAATTTAAAATATTTTTTAGTTAACGAGGAAGATCGCGGACTTACTAAACAACGAAATCTAGGGATTTCTAAAGTAAAGCCAGATTCAGATATTGTTTGTTTTTTAGACGACGATACGGTTTTAGAACCCGACTATTTTAAGCATATAATAGAAACATTTAAAACAAATTTAGATGTTGTTGGCGTGGGAGGTATAGCAATTAATGAATATAATTGGAAACGTCAGGAGCCAAATGTTGTTTACAATAAAAAGAAATATTACCTATTTGAAGGATATTATTACAAAGAAGGTTTACGAAATGTAATAAGAAATTATTTTAGACTTTCGCCTAACTTGGGGTCTGGTAAAATGCCAACCTATTCACACGGGAGAACTTCGGGATTTCCAATTACAGGAAAAACATACGATGTAGATTTACTGATAGGAATGTCAATGTCTTTTAGAAAAAATGTTTTAGATCAAATTAAATTCTCTAAGTTTTTTGAGGGATATGGTCTTTATGAAGATGCTGATTTTAGTTTAAGAGCTTTGCAATTTGGTAAAAACGTAATGAATACAAACGCTCATTTATCCCATTTTCATGATCCGTCAGGGCGGCCAAACCAATATAAATATGGAAAAATGGTGGTTAGGAATGGATGGTATGTTTGGCGAGTTAAAAATTTAAATCCAGGTTTAAAAGATCGTTTGAAGTGGAATGCCATTACAGTGCTTTTAATTTTGATACGATTTAGTAATATATTTACTTCGGCAAATAAAAAAGCAGCCTTAACTGAGAGTTTAGGACGAACTTGGGGCTGGTTTAGTTTGATTTATAGTAAACCAAAAGAATAAAATACTGATATGAATCTGTTTCAACTCATAAATTCTGATTATAAAAAGTACCGAAAGTATGGTAGTCATTTTCTTGTGATTGTTTTTTTTACACAAGGTTTCTGGGCTACTTTTCAGCATAGAGTTGCACATTATATTTATATAAAAGTGACTTGGAAATTATTTAGATATCCCTTATTGTTTGCAACTTTAATTTGGCAAAAAGGAATTGAAATTGTAACAGGAATTTCAATTCCATCTTCTGTCAATATTGGACATTCATTTTACATCGGTCATTTTGGAGGCATTATTATAAATGCAAATGCAGTTATTGGAAATAATTGTAATATTTCACAAGGAGTTACTATAGGTGTATCAGGATATGAAGAAAAAAGAGGAACACCAACTTTAGGGAACAATGTCTATATTGGAGCTAACACTGTAGTTTCCGGAAAAATTAATATTGGCAATAATGTATTAATTGGAGCGTGTTCAATGGTTAAAGATTCGTTACCCGATAACGCTGTTGCATTGGGTGTTCCGGCACTAATAATCTCTCAAAAAGGTTCAAAAGGATATATATAATGAAATTATTAATTGTTTCAAATGCACCGTTAATTTACAAAGATCAAGCTGCATTTGCTTATAGTCCATATGTAAATGAGCTCACAGTATTAGAAAAATTTAGTGATGAATTTATTTTTTGTTGCCCCGTTTGGAAAAATGAAAACGGGCTTTTAATAGCGAAAATTCCATTTGTTATAAAAAAGCATTTTAAACAAATAGACTTCAGTTTAAATTCTTTTTTTAACATTCTTAAATCTTTCTTTAGTAGTTTTTATAATGTTATTGTTTTATTTAAAGCAATGAAATACGCTGATCATATCCATTTGCGATGTCCCGGAAATATAGGTTTACTGGCTTGTTTTGTGCAGATTTTTTTTCCAAATAAACCAAAAACAGCAAAGTACGCCGGAAACTGGGATCCTAAAAGTAAACAGCCTTACACATACAAAATGCAAAAGTGGATTTTGAGTAATCCTTTTTTGACTCGAAATATGAAAGTTTTGGTTTATGGTGACTGGGAAAATCAATCTAAAAACATTAAGCCTTTTTTTACTGCTACTTATTCAGAATTTGAAAAAGAAACCATTCAAAAATCAGATTTAATTAATATAGTGGAATTTATTTTTGTTGGAAGTTTAGTTCAGGGTAAAAATCCAATGTATGCTGTAAAATTAGTTCAGAGATTAAGAGAAAGAGGGTCTAATGTAGTTTTGAGGTTATATGGTGAAGGATCTGAACGAAATTTTTTAGAAAAGTATATTCAAGAGAATAGTTTAGAAAACTTTGTCATTCTTAACGGAAATCAAAATAAGGAAATCATTAAGGAAGCTTGTAAAAAAAGCCATTTTGTTATCTTACCTTCGAAAAGTGAAGGATGGCCAAAGGCAATTGCCGAAGGAATGTTCTGGGGATGCGTTCCTGTTGCAACCAAAATTTCTTGCGTTCCTTTTATGTTAGATCATGGGCGCAGAGGTGTTTTGTTGGAAATGGATTTAGAAAAAGATGTAAATAAAATAACTGAAATACTGAAGGACAAAAAAACCTTTTTTATCAAAAGTCGTTTAGCTACTGAATGGTCGCAAAATTACACCACGAATGTTTTTGAAGCTGAAATTAAAAAGCTATTTATAAAATGAGAGTTGTACAAATCATTGATTCTTTAAATGCTGGTGGAGCAGAACGTATGGCGGTTAATTACGCCAACGCTTTATCTAAAAAAATACAATTTTCAGGTTTAATTGTAACCAGAAGAGAAGGAGATTTGAAAAAACAAGTTAATTCTGAAGTAGCTTATTTATTCTTAGAAAAGAATAAAAGAATAGATTTTCGAGCGATTTTTCGTTTAAGAAGATATATTATTCAAAACAAAGTTGATATAATTCAAGCACACAGTTCTTCTTTTTTTATAGCGGTATTGGTCAAACTGATTTTACCAGGAATAAAAATTATTTGGCATGATCATTATGGAAGCCGGGCTAAAGAAACTAAGAAAGAAAATAGAGTTTTGATTTTTTTATCGGTCTTTTTTTCTGCCATTTTTGTGGTTAATCATCAGCTAGAAGACTGGAATAAGAAAAATATGAGATGCTCTAAGGTAATTTTTATTCCTAATTTTGCAGTCTCAGGAAATAAAGAAGCTCAAATAACCAATTTAAAGGGAACTACCGGTAAACGAATTATTTTTTTAGCTAATTTAAAAAAACCTAAGAATCATATTTTAATTTTAAAAGCATTTCAGGACTTAAAATTATATGAATCAGGCTGGAGTCTTCACTTAATAGGTAAAGATTATTTTGATTCTTATTCAGATATTTTAAAAAGATTTATAGAACTGCATTCCTTAGAGAATTACATACATTTGTATGGAGAAAAGAATGACATCAAATATGTTTTGTCACAAGGTACAATTGGAGTTTTGGCATCAACGGATGAAGGATTTCCAGTAACACTACTTGAATATGCCTTACAGAATTTGGCTGTTATATCTACAAACGTAGGGTATTGCTCAATGATTATTCAAAATAATAAAAACGGTTTGTTATTTAATCCGTCTTCTGTTTCTGAGGTAAAGACACAATTGTTAAAATTAATTGAAGATGAGTTTTTTAGAGAGAAAATGAGAGATAATTTTAATCAGTCAGTCTTAGAAAATTATTCAGAAGAAATGGTTATCGAAAAATTAATTTTGGCTTATAAAATAAGTAAATAATGAAAAGTTTTTCACTGTCTTATAATTATCTGCTTTTAATTCATGTAATAATTGGCTTAGCAATTTTTGCAGTGCCTTTTTTGTCCAAAATTTATGCCCTCTCAATAACAGTTATTGGTTTTTTTATTGTTTATAGATCTAAAAATAAAAACAATCAGGTTTTATTAGTTTCAGCTTATTTAGTTGGAGTAGAGGTTTTTTTAAGAATGACCGGAGGGAACTTTAACAATGAGTTTGTGAAGTTAAATGTTATTTTTTTCATGTTTTTAGGCATGATTTACAGTAATTTTTCAACAAATGCATTTATATATTGGTTCTTTTTGATTTTATTGATTCCAGGAGCTTTAATAACGGCCACTGTAATTAATTATAATGTAGATGTAAAAAAGTCATTGGTATTCAATTTGTCGGGGCCAGTATGTCTGGCTATTTCAGCAATCTATATGTTTAAAAGACGGATTTTATTTTCTGATTTACAAAATGTGGTAATTGCAATGGGATTGCCAATTGTTACTACAACAATTTATTTGTTTTTATTCAATCCAAGTGTTAGATCTGTTGTAACAGGAACACAGTCTAATTTTGAAACCTCTGGAGGATTTGGTCCTAATCAGGTTTCTACAGCTTTAGGCCTGGGAATGTTCGTTTTTTTTACACAACTCATATTATTTTCAAAATCAAAATTATCAATCCTTTTGAATGGAATTTTGTTAGTTTTTATTACCTATAGAGGAATTGTAACTTTCTCAAGAGGAGGAGTGATAACCGCAGTTGTGATGATTGTTTGTTTGTTATTATTGTTATATAATTTTTCAAATGCTAAAGGAAAAAGCAAGTTTGTCTGGGTCTTTATTTTAACAGCATTAATGGCTGTTGGGGTTTGGAGTTATTCCTCTTTTCAAACCAATGGTCTTATAGAAAAAAGATATGCTAATAAAGATGCTATAGGACGAGTAAAGAAAGATCGATTAGGAGGAAGAGAAGCAATTATGGATGAAGAAATAAAGCTTTTTATGGATAATCCAATCTTAGGAATTGGGGCAGGGATGGGTAAACAAATACGAAAAGAAACATTTGGCGAGGAGTCTGCATCACACAACGAGATTACACGTATGTTGAGTGAACATGGTTTGTTTGGCATTTTTGGTCTTCTAATCCTTCTTATAACTCCTTTTGTCGTGTATATTAATAACAGACAACATTTATACTTTCTGTCATTTTTTATCTTTTGGCTCTTAACGATTAATCATGCTGCCATGCGTACTGCAGCTCCGGCTTTTGTGTATGCATTATCACTTCTTTTTGTTCAGGTTAAAATTCCTGAAAAAGCAGAAAATTCCGTAGAATGAAATCTATTTTTTTATAATACATTTGCCTCAAGTTTAAGCCCCTAACAAACTTATCAAATGTCTCAAAACTTTAAAATGCATTTCGAAATCTCGGAAAGAAGAATATTACTTCTTGTTTTCGATAGTATTTTTATTTTATCTGCTTTATATATACTAAGCTTAGTCTTTGATTACCATTATTTCGTTTTTGATGGTAGTAATTCTTTAAGCATCATTTTATTACTTATTTATGTTTATGTTTTTGGAGTAATATTCGAAATATACGATTTGCAGGTTGCCAGTAATCAGTTGCAAATTATTCAAAGTGTTGTGTTTACTGCTACTTCTTCTGTGTTAGCTTATTTATTTACACCTGTTTTGTCTCCCGAATTACCTAAGCAAAGATTAATTATATTGATATTTTATTCAACAATATTAATTACATTATTACTGTGGCGGTTGTTTTATGTTTATTTCTTGGCTTCTCACCGGTTTTCGCAAAATGTAGTTTTAATATGTGATCAAAATGAAGTTGAAGAACTGGTTTTGGGGCTTGAAAGTGTTGATCCTCACTATAAAATTATTGGCTTTGTAAATTCAGATTCAGTTTCTGCAGAAGATTCTAATTTTCATTATGTAAAGGAAATTAAGAAGAACGATTTAGAAACCTTCGTACTTAAAAATCAGGTTTCAGAAATTGTTATAGCTTCTCAGAAAACAGACGGAATTACACCTGATCTGTACCAGCAATTACTTCATTTGTTAGAATCCGGCAACGTTATTCGGGAGTATACACAGGTTTACGAAAGTAAAACGCAACGTATTCCGGTACATTATATAGCCAGAGATTTCTATCGGTTTTTCCCTTTTAGCAGAAGTAATAATAATAAATTGTATTTGTTCCTTGTACGCTTTCTGGAACTTCTGTTTTCTTTTTCCGGATTGGTAATTTGTGTTCTTTTTATCCCTTTTATTTTTGTTGGAAATCTGTTAGCAAACAAGGGCTCTTTGTTTTACACCCAGGAAAGGGTAGGCAAAAATGGAATCGTCTTTAAAATTTATAAATTTAGAACCATGGTAAAAAATTCAGAATCTAACGGAGTTGTTTTTGCAACTTCAAATGATGTCAGAGTTACTCCGTTTGGTAAAATAATGCGTAAATCAAGAATTGATGAATTGCCTCAGTTTTTTAATGTTTTAAGAGGAGATATGGCGGTTATTGGACCAAGACCTGAAAGACCATTTTTTGTTGATGAAATTGCTCAAATCATGCCTTTTTATGAAACCCGACATGTTATAAAACCCGGACTTACAGGATGGGCACAAGTCAATTATTCGTATGGAGAATCTATCGAAGAAAGCCTGATAAAACTGCAATACGATTTATACTACATCAAACACAGAAGTATTTTTCTGGATTTAAGTATTACATTCAAAACCATTACGACTGTTTTATTCTATCGCGGACAATAATTTAGATAATAATCGGGATACGTTTTTTATTTCGAATAGCGACTCTTACTAAAACAAATCCGCTTGTAATAATCATTGGCAAAACAATCCAAAAATGCGCTTTATTGATTAAGAAAATGGTGTAAACAATCAGGAAAAGCAAATGTAAAACTGCAAATCGATACGTCCATCTTTTATTTTTGAGAGCTGAAAAAAGAATCAGAATCAATAAAAGAGGACTAAATAATAATACATTGTAATTCATTGCCAGCTCCTGATGAAGCGAATAAAATCCAACAATGATAAAAAAGATTCCTATTAAAGATAAGATCAAAAGGTAGATTGTATCGACTACTTTATTGTGTACTAAAACAACAAAGAGCAGAATGAATAGATAAGTATATATGTTATTCCACCATGAAGTTGGGGTTTCCTTCTCAAAGCTAAGTAATGTTTTACTCTTAGCTACTAAAGGATGATTCTGATAAGTTGTTTTTTCTAAACTATTTTTTAATTCAAAAGGCAAAAATATTCTGGTGCCCAATTGATCGACTTTTGTTCCAAAAATAATACTGGTTCCTAACTGATCATAAAAATGACCATCAAAATAAGGGAATAAAATAGAACGGTATGTTTTGTCTATATCTTCTTTTTTTATTACAACATTTTCGTTTAAAGATTTATTGATAATATCAACAACCATAGAAGTACAGTTTTTATCAATAAATTTATACGTATAAGATCGGTCTTCAGAAAGTAAAGTAGTGTTTAAATTGTCAAAAAGTTTTTGTTTTAAATCCTGTGTAATAATAAGTTCTTGTTCAAAAACGCTTCTTTTTTCGCTAGTATAATCGTTTAAGAAATCAGAAAACGATCGTACACTCACAAAATATTGTAAATCGCCTTTAGCAAATTTAGCCACAAAATTAGGTGTCCTAAAATCAAAATTGCCATAATTGTAAACAACATCAAGATTGTTAACAGGATCAGCAACTCTAATGGCGGTATGGCCAAAATAAGAATAAGTTTCATTACCAAGTCCGCAAGTAATAACGCTTATTCTAGCTTCTTTTGACAAAGGAATATTTTGACTAAAACCAACAAAACTTAGTAATAATAATAATAAACTAAAAAGTGTTTTTTTTAAACGGACATTTTTCATAATTTAAAATTTTGAGAAGTTTAATGATGGTGAAAATTATCTAAAGATACCTAAATCTACTTTTAGAGAAAAAATATTCGAATACAAAGCTGCACTTTGATTTCCTAAATCAGTCAAAGCATAATCTACCTGAATTCCTTTATATTTAAAACCTAAACCAATATTAGGCTGAAAATTAAGTTTTTCAGTATTGTCGAGTTGCGTTACATTCTGGAAATTTCCTGCTCCTGCTCTTAAAAAAACAAGATCAGTATAGCCAAATTCAAAGCCAATTGCAGGATCAATACTTACTATTTTTGAGGATATAATGTCATTAGTTCGCTCAAATCTCATATTTAAATTAGTAGCCACTAAAAGGCTATAATCATAATGAAAATCAAATTTTTTAGAAATGCCCAATTGTGCTTTTGGCAATGTAATTTCTGTACTTTCCGGCAGTTCATTGTTTTCTCCCGGAATCGCATTGGCAATCTTAGCGTATTCTTCTTCGTCAATATTCCATACGTTATAAGTTGTAGTGATGTCACGAAGCATTAATCCAAATTTCCAGTCATTACGTTCAAACTGTAATCCAACATCAAAACCAAAACCCCACGAATTGGCAAATTTTCCAATAATTCGTCTGATTACTTTTGCATTTACACCATATTGAAATCCGTCAACGGGTAATTTTCGGGCATACGAAAAAGTAAAACCATAATCAGCAGTCGAAAACAATCTGATTCTGTTATAGTCAATATTGCCCTGATTATCGATTAATTGTGTAGTGTCCATAATGTCATCCACACCAAAACGAATCATCGAAATTCCCCAGGCACTTCTGTCATCAATCGGGCTTGCATATCCTATATAATCGTATTGCGCAATGTTTGCAAAGTAATTAGCATGCATCAAAGAAATTTGATGATCTTCAAGATTGGTTAGACCAGCCGGATTCCAATAAACAGAATTTACATCATTTGTAGAAGCAGTTACCGCACTCGACATTCCAAGTGCAGCAGCATCCACACCAATATTCATAAATTCATTCGAATACTTTCGAACGGTTTGTGCATATTGTAATGTGCAACTCCAACATAATAAAAGCACTAAAGTTTTCTTCAAAGGATGTTTTTTAGCAAACCGGAGCTTGTTTTAATTTTTACCAAAAATATAATATTTTACTCAGGAAATTTATTCCTTTTGATAAATATTGCCAAAGTCAGTATTTCAAATTAAAAACTCTTATCGAAACGCCTTTTAGATACCGTTATTTATGCTAAATTTGTTCCTTACCATTATCAAATTATATATAAGATGAATATTAAAAAGCACATTCCTAACTTAATCACACTAATCAATTTATTTTGTGGTTGTATCGCCATTATTTTTATTTCTGAAGCCAATTATGAAATGGCTTTTTATATGGTTTGCTTAGGTATTTTCTTTGATTTTTTTGATGGTTTTTTTGCCAGATTGTTTAAAGTTTCAAGTCCGCTTGGATTGCAATTAGATTCTTTGGCAGATATGGTTACCAGCGGAGTTGCACCTGGTTATGTAATGTATACTATGTTTACAAATAGTGCGCATGAATTAGGAACAAATCCGGCTATTCCGTTTTTAGGATTTATAATTACTTTAGGGTCTTGCTACCGATTGGCAAATTTTAATATCGATACACGTCAGACTGATTCGTTTATAGGTTTGCCAACACCTGCAAATGCGCTTTTTATTTTGAGTTTACCTTTAGTTTTAAAATTTTCAGATTCTTTACTGATTCTGGAAATATTGACGAATCAATGGGTTTTACTGCTTATTACTTTGTGTAGTGCTTATATTTTAAATGCCGAAATTCCATTGTTTTCTTTAAAAATTAAAAAATTTAGTTTAAAAGATAATGCGTTGCAAATCGTGTTCTTAGTACTGTCATTTGTTTTGCTTTTATTGTTTCAATTTGGTGCAGTTCCTTTAATTATCATATTCTATGTTTTACTATCGATAGTAAACAATATGTTTTTGAAAAAGTAGTTTTATTCGAATGGCAAGAAAAACGACCCGACGGACTTCTTATTCCCGAAAACCTCAACCAAGCCGATCTTTTTTTAGCAGAGTAATTCGTTTTTTCGTATTCTCTTTTTTAGCGCTTCTTTTTGTTGGCACAATTTATCATTATCGTGATGGGTTGGCGTATTATCTTGGCTTTAAGTCTAATAAAGTTTTGGACGAAGACGAGGTTGATAAACACCTTTCTGATGTACGAAATATTCGGGTATTGGAAAATCATAAAGGAAAAGTAGTAGGTATTGATGTTTCAGAATTTCAAGGAATTGTAGAATGGGATGAGGTTGAAATTTTAGATGAAAAATATCCGGTGCAATTTGTTTTTGTTCGCGCAACAGCTGGAAATGACAGGGTAGACAGACAATTCAAACGTAATTGGGAAGGTGCAAAAGAAAATAAAATCATGCGGGGTGCTTATCATTATTATCGTCCTAATGAAAACTCAATCGAACAGGCTAATCTTTTTATAAAAACGGTGAAATTGCAAAAAGGCGATTTGCCTCCGGTTTTAGATATCGAAAGATTACCCAAAAATCAGCCTTTAGATAGCTTAAAGAAAGGATTGAAACGCTGGTTGAATAAAGTCGAAAAGCATTATCAGGTTCGTCCCATTATTTATACTGGCGAACGATATTATGATGATTTTTTAAAAGATGAATTTGGAGAATATTTATTCTGGATTGCCAATTACAATTTCTATAGAGAGAAAATTGAATCCGATTGGCTTTTTTGGCAATTTACAGAGAAAGCTTCTTTGCCAGGAATTAAACACAGAGTTGATGTGAATATATATAACGGAGATTTAGAGCAATTGCAATTTATAACTGTTGAATAGTTTTAGTGGCAGTTTACCAATCTCTGTGAAAGTTGTAAACTGCGACTGAAAATCTTTTACTTAAGCTGTGTAAGCGTATAAATGAAGAAAAGGAAAGCAATTGTAATCAAAATTGCTTTTGTGTTTCCAAAGTTTACAGTGAAACCGGCCCATTTTAATTTCTTAGGAACAAACATTCTTTTGTCTTCCTTGTTATAATAAAACATTCCTAAATGCCAATTATTAGGATCTTTGTGCCAGTTGTTGTAATCTTCCTGCGTTGGTTTTTGTGGAATCATTTGAGAAATTTATGCCAATGTAATTTGTAAAAGAAAAAATGGTAAAAGTAATTTACATTTCACTTTTTACCATTCTCATTTACTTATTTTAAAATTCAAGTTTCTTTTTACGTAATTCGAAGTTTTGTCCAAGATAAACACGGCGAACCATTTCATCTTCCACTAAATCTTCCGGAATTCCGGCTTTTAAGATTCCTCCTTCAAACATTAGGTAAGTTTTATCGGTAATAGCCAAAGTTTCCTGTACGTTGTGGTCGGTAATTAAAATTCCGATGTTCTTGTTTTTTAACTGAGCCACAATTCTCTGAATATCTTCAACTGCAACGGGGTCAACTCCGGCAAACGGTTCATCTAATAAAATGAATTTTGGATCTGTTGCCAAAGCGCGTGCAATTTCGGTACGACGACGTTCTCCTCCTGAAAGTAAATCTCCTCTGTTAGTACGAATATGCTCTAAACTAAACTCTTCAATCAGGCTTTCCATTTTTGCAATTTGCGCTTCTTTGGATAGTTTTGTTAGTTGTAAAACACTCAAGATATTGTCTTCGATGCTTAGTTTTCTAAATACAGAAGCTTCCTGTGCCAAATAACCAATTCCTTGTTGAGCACGTTTATACATCGGATAATCGGTAATATTCAAATCATCAAGGTAAATGTTTCCTGAATTTGGTTTTACCAATCCCACTATCATATAAAACGAAGTTGTTTTTCCTGCACCATTTGGTCCTAAAAGTCCAACAATTTCTCCCTGATTTACTTCGACAGAAATTCCTTTTACGACACTGCGTCCTTTGTAGGTTTTGATTAAATTATCGGCTCTTAGCTTCATTTTTTTTAATTAGATTTTGATAAATGTGCCAATTAGGCAATTTGATAATTAGATAATTGAAAAACTAAATAATCATCAGAAGGGCAAAATAAAATAAAATAAACTAATCAAATAAACTAATTAACATATCGTGTAAAAATTATCTAATTGACTAATTATGACATTTTCTAATTACCACTTTCTTCTAAAGCTTCCCAGAATTCGTAAGCTCTGCGTAAATGAGGAATTACGATTGTTCCTCCAACCAAAGTTGCGATTCCCATTGCTTCCATCATTTCTTCTTTTGTAACACCTTCTTTATGGCTGGTTTCTAAGTGGTATTTTACACAATCATCACAACGTAAAACAGCCGAAGCCACTAAGCCCAAAAGTTCTTTTGTTTTTACATCAAGAGCTCCGGGTGCATAAGCATTGGTGTCGAGGTTAAAAATTCGCTTTACAATTTTGTTGTTGTCTGCGAGTAATTTTTCGTTCATTTTAGAACGGTAGTCATTAAATTCTTGTATGATGTCAGACATTTTCTTTCAATTTATTTTTGTAAACAATCTTCGAAATCAGGATACTCACTTCGTAAATAATCAACATTGGTATTGCTACGATAGTTTGGCTTACTACGTCTGGAGGAGTAACGATTGCAGCAATAACCAAAATAATTACTACAGCATATTTCCAGTATTTTCTTAAGAAAGAAGGAGTTACTAATCCTAATTTGGTTAAGAAATAAATAACGATTGGCAATTCAAAAAATATGGCGCTGCCCAGAATACTTGTTTTTACCATTCCCATATAAGATTCAAGCGTAAATTGATTTTTTACAACATCACTTACAGAGAAAGTAGCAACGAAATTGACTGACATTGGGATTACCACATAATATCCAAACAGTACTCCTAAAAAGAAAAGTAATGAAGATGTGAATATGAATACTTTTGCGTTCTTACGTTCTTTTTCGTATAAAGCAGGGCTGATAAATTTCCAGACTTCCCATAAAATATAAGGAAAACTTAAAATAAAACCTGCCAGAAGACACATCCATACAAAAATATTTACCTGACCTTCCATTTCAGTATTCTGAATAATAAAATTTAGTTCAGTAATACAAATGCTGTCTGCAAAACCCAACTGATGAGATAAGTCGCAAAACCAGACATAGGTAAAAAAGGTTGGACGAATAGGGCCTAAGATAATTTGATCAAACAAAAAATCACTAATAAAATAAGTAACAAATGCCATAATACATATCGCAATTGTACTTCTAACTAACAACCATCTTAATTCTTCAAGATGGTCTAAAAATGACATCTCGCCAAGGTTTTTCTTTGCCATTATACGATTCCTTCTTTTAAAATGTCATGTAAATGTAATACGCCTTTGTATTTACCATTGTCTGCGACAATTAATTGTGTTATTGAAAAATCTTCTAAAATATTCAAGGCATCAACTGCCATAGTTTCTGAGGATACTAATTTAGGATTTTTTGACATTATATCCTTAGCCGTTAAATCTGCAATAGAATCTCTGTCGTTTAGCATTCGTCTGATGTCTCCATCAGTAATAATACCTACTATTTTATCATTTTCGATTACTGCTGTAACACCCAGTCTTTTTTCAGAAATTTCAAAAATTGCTTTTTTAATCGATGTGTCAGGAGCAACCATTGGTTTTAATGAATTTTCGATCATATCTTTTACGCGAAGCAATAGTTTTTTGCCTAAAGCTCCTCCCGGATGATATACGGCAAAATCTTCGGGTTTAAAATCACGCATCTCCATTAAACAAACCGCCAAGGCATCGCCCATAACAAGTTGGGCAGTAGTGCTGTTTGTAGGTGCAAGATTTATAGGGCAGGCTTCCATCTCAACTGTTGTGTTTAAAACATAGTCTGAGCCTTTTGCTAAGAATGAAGTGACGTTCCCGGTCATACCAATTAAAATGTTTCCGAAACGTTTTAACAACGGAACCAGAACTTTTATTTCCGGACTGTTTCCGCTTTTTGAAATACAAATTACAATATCCTCATTTTGTATCATTCCCAAATCACCATGAATAGCTTCAGAAGCATGCAGGAACATTGACGGGGTTCCTGTAGAATTAAAAGTAGCAACCATTTTTTGAGCAATAATGGCGCTTTTTCCGATGCCTGTAACGATCAATCGGCCTTTGGTTTCGTAAATACGTTGAGTTGCTTCGTAAAAATTTTCGTCCAAAAATTCAATTAGCTTTATAATTGCTTCACTTTCAGAGAGTATGGTTTTCTTGGCGATCGCCAATATATTTTCTTTTGTGATCAAAACAGAATATTTAAAATTTGTATGTATAAAAGAAAGTTGTATCTTTATGTGTTGCAAATTTATACAAAAATATCCATTTAAATAAAGAATGAATTCAAACGAAATTGAAATACACAAAGAATTAAAGAAGTATTTCGGCTTTAGCCAATTTAAGGGTTTGCAGGAGCAAGTCATTACAAGTATTTTAAGTAAAAAGAATACTTTTGTAATCATGCCTACCGGCGGTGGAAAGTCTCTTTGTTATCAATTACCTGCCTTAATTCAGGAAGGAACAGCGATTGTCGTCTCTCCATTGATAGCTTTGATGAAAAACCAGGTTGATGCAATTCGGAGTCTTTCGTCAGAAAACGGAATTGCTCATGTACTGAATTCCTCTCTTACCAAAACAGAAATAGCACAAGTAAAAAAAGACATTACCTCTGGTCTCACAAAACTTTTGTATGTGGCGCCCGAATCTTTAACCAAAGAAGAATATGTGGCATTTTTACAAAGTGTGCCTATTTCATTTGTCGCTATAGATGAAGCGCACTGTATTTCAGAATGGGGGCACGATTTTAGACCTGAATATCGAAACCTTAAAAATATAATAAAGCAATTAGGTCAGGTTCCGATTATTGGGCTTACCGCAACTGCAACGCCAAAAGTTCAGGAAGATATTCTTAAAAATCTGGATATGTCTGATGCCAACACTTTTAAAGCATCATTCAACAGACCGAACTTGTACTACGAAGTTCGTACAAAAACTAAAAATATAGAATCGGATATTATTCGGTTTATCAAACAGCATAAAGGCAAATCAGGTATTATTTACTGTTTGAGCCGTAAAAAAGTAGAATCGATTGCCGAAGTTTTACAAGTTAACGGAATCAGCGCCGTTCCTTATCATGCCGGTTTAGATGCCAAAACAAGAGCCAAACATCAGGATATGTTTTTGATGGAAGATGTAGATGTAGTAGTGGCAACAATTGCTTTTGGAATGGGAATCGACAAACCGGATGTTCGTTTTGTTATACACCATGATATTCCAAAATCATTAGAAAGCTACTATCAGGAAACCGGTCGTGCCGGTCGTGATGGCGGAGAAGGACATTGTTTGGCATATTACTCCTATAAAGATGTAGAAAAATTAGAGAAATTCATGTCTGGTAAACCCGTTGCAGAGCAAGAGATTGGTTTTGCATTGCTGCAGGAAGTTGTGGCTTACGCCGAAACCTCAATGTCGCGTAGAAAATTCCTGTTGCACTATTTTGGTGAAGAATTTGACAGCGAAACAGGCGAAGGTGCAGATATGGATGATAATGTTCGTAATCCTAAACATAAAGTTGAAGCCAAAGATCAGGTGGTTAAACTGCTTGAAATTGTTCGGGATACCAAACATATTTACAAATCAAAAGAAATTGTGTTTACTTTAATAGGTCGTGTAAATGCCGTAATTAAGGCACATAAAACAGATACACAATCCTTTTTTGGATCAGGATCAGATCATGATGAAAAATATTGGATGGCTTTGTTGCGTCAAGTTTTGGTAAGCGGCTATTTGTCTAAAGATATTGAAACCTACGGCGTAATAAAAATCACTAAAGAAGGTCTGGACTTTATCAAAAATCCAGTTTCGTTTATGATGTCTGAAGATCATGAATATAGTGAGGCAGATGATGAGGCTATTGTTGCATCATCAAAGTCATCTGGTACTGCAGATGAGGTTTTAATGGGAATGTTGCGTGAACTACGAAAAAAAGTTGCCAAAAAATTAGGCGTTCCACCGTTTGTTGTTTTTCAGGATCCTTCTCTTGAAGATATGGCTTTAAAATATCCAATTACATTAACTGAATTATATAATATTCATGGTGTTGGTGAAGGAAAAGCAAAAAAATACGGAGGTGAATTTGTAGCGCTAATTAGTCGTTATGTTGAAGATAATGATATCATTCGGCCAGATGATTTAGTAGTAAAATCTACAGGAGTAAATTCAGCCAATAAATTATACATCATTCAGAATATCGACAGAAAATTGCCTTTAAGCGATATTGCTTCCGCAAAAGGATTAACAATGGATGCTTTGATTAAAGAAATGGAGCAAATTGTATATTCTGGAACCAAATTGAATATTAAATATTGGGTTGATGATATGCTCGATGATGATCAGCAAGAAGAAATTCACGATTACTTCATGGAATCAGAATCAGATAAAATAGAAGATGCTCTTAAAGAATTTGATGGCGATTACGATATTGATGAATTGCGATTGATGCGTATTAAGTTTATTAGTGAAGTAGCGAACTAGAATATTTATGAGGTTTTTAAAAGCTCTTGTTGTCTTTTTCGTATTAATATCAACTAAGTCGTTTGCAACCGCTCAGGTTCCGGATTATTTGATTGTTGATAAAGATACCTTACAAATTCAGTCAAATCCTTTAGAAGAATATTTTAAGACACATCCTATTCCTGAAAATTTAACAACTACCGTTTCGACTGGAAACTGGAGAGGTTATATTGCTTTTTTTAAATTTCTGAATGGAAAACTGGTTGTCGAAAATATATATAAGGAGAATTATAAAGAGAATAGTAAAGGTAAAACAGATTTTTTCCTGACGTCTATTTATAAAGATGTTTTTGGAGAAAAATCTAATTTTGAATGTAATTTTTATTCCGGATTGTTGATATGTGCTTCAGGAAATATAGTTGAATATGTTCATATGGGTTATAGTTCTCTTTATGAAAATTATAATCTTATAGAAATAAAAAACGGGATCAATATTAAGTCGAAAAAATTTACTACAAAGGAATTTCAGAAATTTAAAATTGATTATTTCAAGTATTATAAAAGAACCGAGGCGTATAAACTTCAAGTCAAACAATTTAAAGACGAAACAGTTGGTAAAGGAGAAATTGGTATGTCGAATTCTAGTTTTTTGATTGAAAATCCTGGTATTGGAAAAGAGAATCAGTCTTTAAAGAAAAAAGAAGCTGAGTTTAGGGCAGATAAGCAAATCGATTCTTTTATGTTTGCTTTTCTATCTGACTATATGAAAACAATAGAAATCCCAACTAATTAATATTTATGAAAAAAGTATCTCCATTTTTTAAGATAATTACTTTAATAGTAATAGTAATTTCAATTTTTAGTTTTTCAATCGATAAAAAAGATAACGATGCTAAGTTAGTTGGTATTTGGAAAGGTTTTGAAAAAGACGCACAAATAGAAGGTGTTGAAAAACATTGGATACAACAAAGATTTGCAGATGGAACATATGTAATAATGTTTACAGCAAAGGAAGATTGCGAAATTCAGACTTTTACTGAAAAAGGAAAATGGTGGACAGAAGATGGTAAGTTCTATGAAGCAGCATCGAGTACCAAAGATATAGATGTTTACTCCTATAAAGTGAACGGTGAAGAATCTGTAGAATTTAAAAGTATAAAGCTTTTAGGGAAAAATAATGACACTTATACATTTAGTGATTATAAGCTTGATTTAAAATAACAGAATTTAAGATTTCACTAAAAAAGTCCAAATTCCAATTGCTGTAAAAGGTTGGAATTTGGATTTTTTTATTAGAATTTCTTCCAGCACTTGGAATTTAAAATTTATCCTTCAAATACTTCCCCACGATGTGGTTTCAAAGCATCACGTACCTGAATCATATTTTCATCGGTAACAACCATAAAAGCGGTTGCATGCATGTCGTTTATAATTTTAAACCCTGTAATGTTTAACGGAAGATTTTCTATGGCGATATATTCTTTCAAATGAATTTCATGATGTTCGGCTGTTTTTGCAGAAGCCGGACCACGGAAATCCCATATTAGTTTTATTTTTCTAGGCATTTTTTTTAAAGGTGCAAAGGTTCAGAGGTACAAAGGTACAAAGTCTTTTTTATGAAGATTAAAAGTTATTGCAGAATTAACCGCAAAGTGCGCTAAGATTTAATTTTACTTTACGCATAGAAAACACAAAGTTCGCAAAGCTAGATCAACACAAAGCTTTGCGAACTTTGTGTTTTTATAAAATCATACCTTTAAAAATCTTAGCGTACTTTGCGGTTAATTATATAAAGTCAGTTCAAAATAGTATTTTTGCATGTTCTTTTCATAAATAGAAAAGCTAATTGAATAAATAAAATAAAATGCCAAGAGAACTTTTACTTCAGGTAACGCCAGAAATAGCTGCAAACGAATTGCTGCTTAAAGACTATTTGTCTAAACAAATAAAAGTTTCTCCTGTAGAAATTCAACATATTTCTATTTTAAAACGATCAATTGATGCGCGCCAAAAAGCGATAAAAATCAATTTGAAAGTTCTTATATATTTAAAAGGAGAGCCTTTTCAGGAAACAAAAATTGAGCTACCTATATATAAGGATGTATCAACTGCGCAAGAAGTAATTGTTGTTGGAGCAGGTCCGGCGGGACTTTTTGCGGCGCTGCAATTAATAGAATTAGGCTTAAAGCCAATTGTAATCGAACGCGGAAAAGACGTTCGTGGCCGCCGACGTGACTTAAAAGCAATCAATGTGGATCATTTGGTGAACGAAGATTCGAATTATTGTTTTGGAGAAGGTGGAGCAGGAACTTATTCTGATGGTAAATTATATACACGTTCTAAAAAACGTGGCGATGTAACCCGTATTTTAGAGCTTTTAGTGGCTTTTGGTGCTTCAGATGATATTTTGGTCGAAGCACATCCGCATATTGGAACAAACAAATTGCCTAAAATTATCGAAGACATTCGAAATAAAATCATCGAATTTGGCGGTCAGGTTTTATTTGATACCCGGGTAACAGATATTTTGGTGAAAAATAATGAAGTTGAAGGTGTTATAACTCAAAACGGAGATAAGATTCTGGCTAACAAATTGATATTGGCAACCGGACATTCGGCGCGTGATATCTTTGAATTATTAGATAAAAAGAAAATTTTAATCGAAGCGAAACCTTTTGCTTTAGGAGTACGTGCAGAACATTCGCAACAATTAATCGATAGTATTCAATACAGTTGCGATTATCGGGGTGAGCATTTACCGCCGGCTCCCTATTCGATTGTAAAACAGGTTAACGGCCGTGGCATGTATTCGTTTTGTATGTGTCCGGGTGGTGTAATTGCGCCTTGTGCAACAAGTCCGGGTGAAGTGGTTACAAATGGCTGGTCGCCATCTAAACGTGATCAGGCAACAGCAAATTCCGGAATTGTTATCGAATTGAAACTGGAAGATTTTAAACCTTTTGCGAAATTTGGTGCTTTGGCCGGAATGGAATTTCAAAAAAGTATCGAACAAAAAGCATGGTATTTGGCTGGACAAACCCAAAAGGTTCCGGCACAACGAATGGTTGATTTTACACAAAATAAAGTTTCGGCAGATATTCCGAAAACCTCTTATGTTCCCGGAACGACTTCGGTTGAGATGGGGCAGGTTTTTCCTGGGTTTTTATCGCAGATTTTGCGTGAAGGTTTTAAAGAATTCGGAAAATCTATGCGCGGTTATCTGACTAATGAAGCTATTTTGCACGCACCCGAAAGCAGAACTTCGTCGCCGGTAAGAATTCCTAGAGATGCTCAGACTTTAGAGCATTTGCAAATAAAAGGATTGTATCCTTGTGGAGAAGGAGCAGGATATGCAGGCGGGATTATTTCGGCAGCAATTGATGGTGAAAAATGTGCATTGATGATTGCTGAATCGTTGAGTTAGTTTTTTTATTTTTTAATCTCAGCTAGGTACTTAACGGAGGAACAAAATCATGTTTTGAGAAATATTTTGAAACGTGAAGTTGTCGATTACGAAATTGTATTGGGCAGCCAGAAAGAAGGGGCAACAGGATTGCTGACAGATATTGAGTTGAAAGACCTGTTGAATGATGTAATTCCGTTTGAGAAAATGAATCAGAGTTTTGAATATTCAAATTAATAGTGTTTAAGGTTTCATATTAATCGCAAAAATAAAAATCTAATGAGTTTTTTTTCTAATTTTTTTGGCAGGAATAATGATCCAAAGTCAATTGTTTCTTTTGATGTTATGGATGCCATTTATTCTTATTTGTATAATGAGGATAATAAATTGGAATTTAAAATAAAAGGAATTCATGATACTGTTTTAGTGAATTTGTATTCATTTCCCGGTTCATTTAATTATGAAGTAGCACAAAATGAAATTAAAAAGTCGGGTTATAAAAATGCCTACGAAGTACTAAATGAAATCTATAAAAAGATCAATATCGGGCCAGTTTCAGAAGAGCAAATGCTTCAGGAATTAGAGTACGATTATATTCATATTCAGTTTTATACAGAGCCAACTCCGGAAGCGAAAAAGTATTTGAAACATGTTTTGCATAATTTCGTCATCTTTTTTTGTTGTACGAATAGTTTAGAAACTAATGATTTTAGAATGCTCTATAATAACAGTTATTTTCTGGATTACACCAAAGGAATCTTAGAGACAGAATCTATTGATATAAAGGATCCAAAAAATGATACTCAGAAAACAGGTTTTAAAGAGTTTGAGAAGGTTTTGCAGGGAATATGCGAATATGTAGAAATTGAATTACCGAAAGAAATTGAACTTCCTTCGCAAGAAAGTGTATTGCCTGAAGAGGTTGAGGTTACACAGGAAACTTTTGAAGAGTTTATAAAATTGGTTTCCAGAGGAGATGTAGACGAAAAATTGGTTCAAAAACAATCTAAAAAACTTTTGAAGAATTTTGAAAAAGAGTCAAAAGATTATCACAAGATAATGGGGGGGCATTGGAAATTTTTTGAAAGTATTGACTGTTGGAACAGCGACTGGAAATTTGATCCCGAAGATGCTGAATATTTTATTTCGGAAATGATTGGTGAAGATCTTAATTTTGAATATCCTGAAGAAACGTATAGCCATGATTTGTTTCCTTATATACAATCGGCTTTGGGGAAACGTGATCTTGAACTAATGAGTTATGATACAAAAGGGGATAATTATTTGTTTTTTGTTGCGAATAAAAATGAGGTTGACAGAATTTTAGAATTGTCTGAGTTAACAAAAATTGAAGTTAGTCAGTTGTAAATTAAGTTCAGCGTAATTGGTCTTTTTGGAGAAAAATTTACTGGAAATGACTGGTTTTTTGCGTGAGGGATAGGAGCAGGCTACCGAAGTAGCGCGGATAGCCCGACAGCAATATAAAAAGGGGCGATTAAGCGATTTGCATAGTCTGCCCCTTTTTATATTGATGGCACGCCCTGATTATTTATGGAATCAAAATGATTTTTCCGGTACTTTTTCGGCTTTCAAGATAATCGTGTGCTAGTTTTCCTTCGGATAATTTAAATGATGTTGGTTCTGAAAGTGTAATTTTTCCTTCAATAATCCAATTGAATAACTGATTGGCTCTTTTGATTCGTTCTTCTTTTGAATTTAAATAACTCCATAAATCTCCACCGGTTAAGGTTTTAGAAGTGTCCATTAACATTCTTGGGTTTACTGGTTCTGGATCGCCGCCGGCCATGCCGAAGAAAACTACCTGTCCGCATTCTTTGGTAACTTCGAAGCTGGCTGTTAAGGTGCTTCCGATGCTGTCGTAAACGACATCTACGCCAGTTGGAATTGTTTTTAATACCTCAGATTTCCAATCGTCATTATAAAGAAAAACATGATCTGCACCTTGTTCGATAGCAATTTTTGCTTTGTCTGAAGAGGAAGTTAGACCAATAACATTTGCGCCTAATGATTTGCTGATTTGGGTTAGGATCTGACCTACTCCGCCGGCAACAGCATGTATTAGAACTGTTTCGCCCGGAGTTGTTTTGTGGCTGTCTGTGGCTAAATATTGTGCTGTTAAACCTTGTAATAAAATTGCAGCGGCAGTTTCAAAAGAAATGGCTTCGGGTAAAGGAAGTACGTGATTTATGTTTACAGCGACCAATTCGGCATTGGCAAAGGGAACATCGGCAAAAGCTACTCGATCGCCAATTTTATATTCGGGATGATTGTTGGAGTTTACAACAATTCCGGCGCCTTCATATCCGGCAATAAAAGGCGGATTTCCTTTTAAATGATAGTTGCCTTTTCGTCTGTAAACATCGGCAAAATTTAATCCGATGGCTTTCATTTCGACTAAAATCTCATCGCTTTTTAATTCAGGATTCGAAATTTCGACATATTCTAAAACATCAGAGTTTCCGAATGTAGAGAAGGTGAGTGCTTTCATTTTTAATTAAATTATTGGAATACAAAGTACGTGAAAATTCGTTTGTAATTTCGATTAGAAACTAATGCTCTGCTTTTTTTTACGCATAGGAACATAGATTTTGAAAACTTAAAAGAAAGACATTTTATTTAAGCCAACATGGCTGAATGTGTGAAAGAAATGTGTTTCTTGCTGGTGTTCTTTTGTATAAAAAAAACAGGAATTAAATTTTAGGGAATTTCATTTCGTTGAAAGTGCTTTTTTGCGAGGCCAGTTTTTCAATATCCTGCCATTTTCTTGGAGATTCTGCAGAAAGATTTTCGTATGAATCTTTTGTAATTGCGATATCATCTTCGATGCGAACGCCTATATTCCACCATTTTTTATCGCATTTGCTATTTGCGGGAATGTAGATTCCGGGTTCAACAGTCAGAATCATGTTTTCTTTTAGATTGCCCATATAGTTTCCTTTGTCATGAACATCTAAGCCAAGAAAATGAGAACAGGCATGAGGATAATAGAGTCTTACATCTTTAGGATCTGTAATGATTCCTAATTTAATCAATCCGTTTGTGATTGTTTCTTTTGCTTTTTGATTCAGATTCTGAATTGGAGTTCCCGGTTTGCAAATTTTGAAAACTTCTTCCTGAGCATCATAAACCAGTTGGTAAATTGCTTTTTGCTCTTCGGTAAATTTTCCGTTTGCCGGAATTGTTCTTGTAACATCGGCAGAATAACCATGATATTCAGATCCAACATCCATTAACAATAACTGATTATCAATTTTTGTGGCGTTGTTTTCTCCATAGTGTAAAATACATCCATTTGCTCCGGCGCCTACAATTGGCGGATAGCCTTCGCCTTCGGCACCATAACGTCTGTGAATATAGGCGTGGATTCCGTCTGCTTCGTTTTCGCTCATATCGAAGCCAACGGCTTTCATGACTTCATTGTGTGCAATGCAGGAAATTCTGATGGTTTTGCGCATTAAATCTATTTCTTCTGGTGTTTTTATTTCCCGAAGTGTGTTAGTGATAGTGGTGAAAAGATCTAATGAGTTTTCGTTTTCTTTGATAATTTCCGATTTCGATTTAAAAGTTTCCAGCAAGCCATAAAGATCAAATCCGCTTTTATCATTGCCAATATCTGTTGGGATTTTGTCATAAATTAACTTGTCAAATTTTTTAAAATCAATGGCGAAATCTTTAAAGTCTTTGCCGTTATATGCGTTGGGAAAACCTAATTTAGATTTCGCGCCTTCAGTTCCTAAACGTCTTCCGGTCCATGTTTCTTTACTGGCATTTTTTTCTTTTACAAATAGTACTTCATTGTATTTGTCATTTCCCTGGGTTTCTTTAAAAATTAATAAAACAGCATCCGGTTCCTTGTAGCCTGTTAAATAATACAGATCAGGGTTTTGATGATAATTGTAATTAATATCTTTTGAGAAAACTCTTTCAGGATAAGAAAAAACAATAGCTACCGAATTAGTTGGCATTAGGTTCCTGAAAGCTTCGCGACGACCTTTGTGAAATTCTTTTGAGAGATAATCTGTTGGTAAATTTTCCTGAGACTGAATCTGAGAAAATGTAATGAATAATGCAAATAGTAGGATTAATTGCTTCATTTTATGGTTTTTAAAATTAGTTTGCTTTTGCAAATTACAAAAAATATAAATGCTTATTGCGGAAAAATAAGACGAAAAAAACCGTCTATTTTCATAGACGGGAACTAATATTAACCAGGATAAAGTATTGTTATTTATTTTTGAGTTTGTCTTTAAAGATTTTTTCAAATTTTTCAATTTTGGGCTGAATTACCATTTTGCAATACGGCTGATTTTTATTATTGGCATAATAATTTTGATGATAATCTTCGGCTTTATAGAAAGCTTTAAAAGGTTCTACTTTTGTCACAATCGGGCTGTTGTATACTTTTGCTTTGTTTAGCTCTGCGATAATGCTTTCGGCTGCATTTTTTTGTTCGGCATTTTTATAAAAAATTACAGAACGGTATTGGGTTCCAACATCTGCACCTTGCCTGTTTAATGTTGTTGGATCGTGAACGGTAAAGAAAACTTTAAAAATTTCATTAATATCGGTTACGTTTTTGTCATAAGTAATCTGAACTACTTCGGCATGACCGGTTGTTCCGGTGCAAACTTCTTCGTAAGTAGGATTGGCAACTTTTCCTCCTGAAAAACCCGATACTACAGATTTTACTCCGTCTAAATTTTCATAAACGGCTTCAACACACCAATAACAGCCTCCGCCAAGAGTAATGGTTTCTAAATTCGAAGTGTTTTGGGCTTTATTATTTTGTGCAAATCCGTTTAGTGAAAATGCAAAAAGGGCAATCAAAACTATATTTTTCATATCTGTATTATTTATGATCAGGAACAAAATCAAGAGCAATCGAATTCATGCAATAGCGTTTTCCGGTTGGCGCAGGACCATCATCAAATAAATGACCTAAATGTCCGCCACAACGACCACACAGAGCTTCAATTCGTTCCATTCCAAGAGAGTTATCGTTTTTATAAACCACACTGTTTTTATTGTCTTGCTCGAAGAAGCTTGGCCATCCGCAGCTGCTGGCAAATTTAGCGCCGGAGCGAAAAAGTTTATTACCGCATGAAGCGCAATAGTAAGTTCCTTTTTCATCTGTATTCCAGTATTTTCCGGTAAAAGGTCTTTCGGTATCTGCATTTCGCATTACATCATAAACATCTTCCGGTAGCACCTTTTTCCATTCGGCATTGCTAACGTGAAGTTTGGAGGTATCTGTATTCGAATAATAAGGATTCCCCGGTTTACTGATTTTATTTTCCATGACTACCGTTTTTGTATTTTGTTTTTTTGCATTTTGTCCGCATGCCTGCAAAATAAAGAGCGGAATTAAAAAGCAAAGGCTGAAGATTTGAGTTTTTGTTTTCATTTTTTTTGAGTGCTTTAATTCTGTGATTTCAAAGATACAACGAGATTTCGCCCTGAAATGTCGTGTACTTTACAATTGAGTTTTTTTTAAGTATGTTTTAACGTTTTATTATTTACGTAAAACAAAGAGATTTAGTTTTAAGGCTTATTTTTAAAGGTTTTTTGAATTTAAATTATTTGTATTTTGTTGTGAGTCAGTTTTTTGTAAAATTTAGTGCTCGTTAAACTTTTCACAATCTCTTATAAGATTTTCAAGCCATTTCTTTTTTCGTATTTTTGTTTGATCAATAAGCCTTATGATAGAAGAAAACGTAATACTAGTAAATCAAAACGATGAGCAGATTGGCTTAATGCCAAAATTAGAAGCACATGAAAAGGCAGTTTTGCATCGCGCTTTTTCGGTTTTTATTTTAAATGATAAAAATGAAATTATGCTTCAGCAGCGTGCTCATCAAAAATACCATTCGCCTTTACTCTGGACTAACACATGCTGCAGCCATCAACGCGAAGGCGAGACAAATATGGAAGCCGGAAGCCGAAGATTATTTGAAGAAATGGGTTTTAAAACAGAATTGAAAGAACTTTTTCATTTTATTTATAAAGCGCCTTTTGATAATGGTTTAACAGAGCATGAACTCGATCATGTTATGATTGGCTATTATAATGGTGAGCCAGACATAAATCCGGAAGAAGTAGAAGCCTGGAAATGGATGAGCATTGAAGATGTAAAAGCCGATATTGAAAAACAGCCTGAAATTTACACCGTATGGTTTAAAATAATTTTTGATGAATTTGATCATTATTTAGAAGATCATAAGCTTTAACTAAAGACTAACCAACCCAATAATGAAAGTAACCATATCAAGAAAAGCACATTTTAATGCTGCACATCGATTGTACAGAAAAGATTGGACATTTGAAAAAAACGATGCTGTTTTTGGAAAATGCAATAATCCCAATTTTCATGGTCATAATTATGGTTTAACAGTAAGTGTTACAGGAAAAATTGACCCGGAAACTGGTTTTGTTTTAGATGTGAAAGTATTAGCGGATATTATACGCGATGAAGTAGAAATACCGTTTGATCACAAAAACCTGAATCTGGATGTTCCGGAATTTCAGGATTTGAATCCAACAGCTGAAAATATTGCCGTTGTGATATGGAATAAAATTAAAAAAAGAATTCAGCCCGATTTTGACTTAGAAATCGTTTTGAATGAAACGGACCGCAATTTTGTAACTTATAAAGGAGAAGAATAAATGTCATTAAAAATAGGAGATATAGTTCCGAATTTTACTGCAAAAGATAGTCATGGAGAAGTTTTTGAAAGCCAAAGTGTTTTGGGGCGAAAACCTCTTGTGATTTATTTTTACCCAAAAGATAATACACCAGGCTGTACCACCGAAGCTTGTAGTTTTAGAGATCAATATGAAGATTTTAAGGATTTAGGCGCTGAGGTTATTGGTATAAGCAGCGATAGTGTAAAATCACATCATAAATTTGCTAATAAGCACCAATTGCCTTTTATACTTTTGTCTGATCAGGATAAAAAGTTGAGACACCTTTTTGGAGTACGTAATAATTTATTTGGTCTTTTACCGGGAAGAGTAACCTATGTTATCGATAAAAATGGTGTTGTTATTTTAATTTTTGACAGTATGAATGCCGGAAAACATATTCCGAAAGCACTCGAAACTGTCAAAGAATTAATGTTGTAGAAAAAATCAAATTAATATAGGTATTAGCCTAAAAAACGTATTTATGAAACCACAATTATATCCTTTACAATTTGAACCTATTCTGAAAGACAGAATTTGGGGAGGAGAAAAACTAAAGACAGTTCTTAATAAACCCATTACTTCAAAAATCACTGGCGAAAGTTGGGAATTATCTACCGTTGAAGGAGATGTAAGTGTGGTATCAAACGGAATTCTGAAAGGAAAATCATTGCTGGATCTTATAGATAAAAAGCCAAACGAAATTTTAGGAACAAAAGTTTATTCCCGATTTGGGAAACAATTTCCGTTACTTTTTAAATACCTGGACGCACGCGAAGATCTTTCGATACAAGTACATCCAAATGATAAACTGGCAAAAGAACGCCATAATTCGTTTGGTAAAACCGAAATGTGGTACGTAATGCAGGCTGATACTGATTCCAGAATTATTGTTGGGTTTAAAGAAAATTCAAGTAAAGAAGAATATTTGAAGCATTTGCATGATAAAACATTAGTTTCGATTTTAGATGATGTAAAAGCAAAGGCTGGTGATGTTTTCTTTTTAGAAACTGGAACTGTTCATGCCATTGGAGCAGGTTTGGTAGTAGCTGAAATTCAGCAAACCTCGGATATTACCTATCGTTTATACGATTTTGACAGAAAAGATGCTCAGGGAAACACCAGAGAACTTCATGTAGATTTGGCTCTGGATGCAATAAACTACAATAAGGTTAATACGCAAAAGAAATACGAATCAAAACCAAATATATCAAATGTTGTGGTTGATTGCCCGTATTTTACAACCAATTTTATCCCGTTAGCAGATAAAGCTGAGGTTTCTAAATCTGGAGAAACTTTTACTGTTTATATGTGTATTGAAGGAAGTTTTGAAATTGAATATCATGGCTTTAAGCACACCTACATAAAAGGAGATACTGTTTTGGTTCCTGCTGAGATAAATGCATTTATTTTGAACGGAAAAGCTTCAATTTTAGAAATTTACATTTCATAGCACTTAATATAAAGATTATGTGTACTTTTGCAGACGCAAATTAAAATTATAATAAAAATGGCAAACGTTAAAAATTTAAAGAAAGACATCAATTTTGTATTAGGAGATATTATTGAGGCAGTTTACTTGTTTGAGATGTCAACAACAGGAAATCCTACTCCGGAAACGAATGCTTTAGTTGATGAAGCTATCACTGCTTTTGATACTTTGATCACAAAAGTGAACGCTAAGAACGTTGAAAATAAAAAAGCACACTTCAAACAAATCAATGTTGAGTTGGAAGAAACTGCTAATCAATTGATTGCTAAAATCAACGAATTGTAAGCAAAAAAAGTATAAAAAAAGGGCAAATTTATTTTGGTAAAACGAAAAACCGCTTTATATTTGCACCCGTAATGAGGCCGATGTAGCTCAGCTGGCTAGAGCAGCTGATTTGTAATCAGCAGGTCGTGGGTTCGAGTCCCTCTATCGGCTCAAAAAAACCATCACATTGTGATGGTTTTTTTAATTATAAAAGAGGTGTAAAATTATTTTGGAATTAAGAAAAACAATTTTATATTTGCACCCGAATTGAGGCCGATGTAGCTCAGCTGGCTAGAGCAGCTGATTTGTAATCAGCAGGTCGTGGGTTCGAGTCCCTCTATCGGCTCAACGAAAACCATCACATTGTGATGGTTTTTTTTTTGGTCTAAACTGAAAAGTTACAAATACTTATACCGGAATTATTTAAAACAAAAATGTAATCATAATTTTCTTATGTTTGTTGCTTAACCAAAACATAATAAACCATGGAAGAAACTTCAGTTTTTGAAAAATTTGAGTTGCAGCTCGATCAAACTGCAAAAGGCTTTATAAAAGAAATCGCAAAATGGGCTTATTTTCTGTCTATTTTAGGTTTTGTAGGTATTGGATTAATGGTTTTGCTTGCTGTTTTTGCCGGATCTATTTTTGGAGCGATGGGGGCGATGCCGGGAATGAGAAGAATGGGCGGAGGGGCCTTTGGGGCTTTTATCGGGGTATTTTATTTTTTTATTGCAGCTGTTTATTTTTTTCCTGTGTATTACTTAAATAAATTTTCTACAAATGCAAAGAGAGCTTTTAGGGAAAATGATACAGAAGCGTTAACGGCTTCTTTTGGATATCTTAAATCACATTATAAGTTTATTGGTATTTTGATGCTTTCGATATTGGTATTGTATGCGCTTATCTTCGTACTGGCGATTTTTGGAGCCTTGTTAGGTAGATAATTCTGTTTTTAGAAATATCTTTAAATTCTAAATTTTATATGTAATATCGATTGTAAGGCAGTTTGCGGCTAAGGTTTTGAATTTTGAATTTTTACACATAAAAAAACGTCCTGATTTTTTTTCAGGACGTTTTTTGTAAAGTTTAAGAATTATTTCTGTTGTTCTTTTTTAATATCAGCCACATATTTGGTTAACTTTTTTCCGTATAAAGAATTGGCAACTTTTGGAGTCATTGATTTTTGAATGGTATCCAGAAACTTAACATTGATGTCGTAAATCTCGGCTAAAGCGATATAAGGTGCTATTTCGTGATCTTTATGGTTAAGAGCAAAGTTCGTAGCATACAGGTATTTTCTCTTAATATTAGATTCTTGTTTTGCGTTAATGCTGTCAATAGCTTTTTGATCTTGTCTTTTTATTGCTTTAAATTTTGGTTCAACCAAAGCAAGGCTTTCATCATTAAAACGGGAATTTATTTTTTTGTATTCATCATATAATTCCTGATTTTTAGATCCTGTAATTTTAGCGTCAAAAATAAAATTATCTAAATTGGTATCAATTGTAATGTTTCCGGGCTCTGCAAAAAACATAATATTGTTATCCTTTGAATTTGTTACGCCGCGATCCAGAAATAAATAAAGCATTTCCGGAGATTCTAATTTTAAATCTCTTTCAAAAGAAGAATTTCCATCGATTTTGATACTGTCTATTGCAACAAGTGTGGTATCAACAACTCTTTGAATATATAAAGTCCCATTTTTTAAGCCTTTTATGTTTCCTGTAATGTGCAAATTGTCGGTTGATTCTTTTTTGCTACAAGATGCCATTAGTGCAAGTGTAACAAAAGCAATAATTGATTTTTTCATTGGTTTTTTAGATTTTGGTGCAAAATAAAGAAAATAGTTTGAATGTGATGAAGTTTGTAAAAAAATAAATCCCAATCTAAATTTCTAAACTGGGATTTGGTATTTTTATAAAAATTAGGCTGTTACATTGTCAGGTTGTATGTAACTCCGGTCTCGTGTGTGTAAGTGTATTTACTGTCGCAATCATTGTTTCCGTAATCGACAACTCCGTTTAATATTCCGCCCTGAACTTTTAGTTTTCCTTTCGAAATAAATTCGCATGAATATTTTTTAATTAAAGATTCCTGAACTGTTAATGTTAAAGTTCCGCCGTTTGAATCAGTTATTGTGTGGGTTCCTTCTGTCATTTCGTAAATATTATCATCCAAAACATAAGGAGTGTCAACACCTGCAGTTTGTTTTACAGTCCAGCTCCCTGAATTAAGATAAACTCTTCCGGTCAGATCGGTAAATTTCCCACTGGTAACTTTTCTGCTCCATTGAGGTATTGTGGCAATAGCTGTTGTGTTCGTATATTCGATAGTTCCAGCCAGTTTTATTCCGTTGATCGAATAATCAATTCTTTCAATTGTCATTTTGCTTCCAGTTGTGATTACAGGACCGGAAAGTGTAATTTTTAATTTTCCTTTTCTGGTTATTAAATTGTCGGTACAGCCAGTGGTTCCGTAATCTACAGTAAATACTTTTGGGTAAGATGTTGCATTTTCCTGTGTTACGGTAATATTGGCGCAAATTCCAGGTGTTGTTTCGGTTGGTTTTGTTGTTGCTGTACTTTTAGCAGAAACAATTAATCCGGTTTTAATGTCCATTTCATTTGTAGCATCAATAACAATTGAAGCTCCTACCGATGAAACATCAGCCCGACTACTGTTATCATCATTGCCTGAGCATGAAACATACGTTAGTCCTGTTGTGCAGATTGTTAGGAGTAAAAGAAGAGTCTTTTTCATAGTAGTTTTGGGTTTTAGTTTAGATTTGTAAGGCGTTCAAATGTAATAAAAAAACGAATTACAATAAAAAAATCCTGTAAGCAGAGCCTACAGGATTTTATAATAAGATGTATGAATCAAAAAATTATTTGATCATCTCGAAACTTCTTTTAACAAAAGCAGTTAAAGCTTCTCCTTTTAACAGGTTTTGCGATAATTTTGCTAAGTCTAAAGCTTGTTTTACCAAATGTTCCTGATGTGTTTTGTCTTCAGTATTCAGGATGTTTGTTGCTAAGTCAGAGTTGGTGTTTACAACCAGATTGTACATCTCCGGCATATTGCCCATTCCGAACATTCCGCCTCCACCAGACTGACTCATTTCTTTCATTCTGCGCATAAATTCAGGTTGCGTAATGATAAACGGAGATGCCTGACTATCCATTGCTTCAAGTTGAACACTGTAAGCTTTAGGGATATAAGCTTCTAATGAAGTTTTTAAAGTTGCTTTTTCTTCATCAGATAATTTTGAAATCGTGTTTTCGTCTTTTTTGATTAAGTTATCAATATGATCAGAGTCTACACGCACAAAAGTTACATCTTTATTATCGTTTTCGATTTTTTGGATCAAATGTGAGATAATTGGAGAGTCTAAAAGCAATACTTCATAGCCTTTGTCTTTTGCTGTTTGAATGTAAGAGTGCTGCTGTTCTTTGTTTCCGGCATATAAAACTACAAGCTTACCATCTTTATCAGTTTGGTTTTCTTTTAGTTTTTCTTTTAGCTCTTCTAAAGTAAAGTAAGTATTGTCTACGGTAGGATATAGAACAAATGCACCTGCTTTTTCGTAGAATTTATCTTCAGAAAGCATTCCGTATTCTAAAACGATTTTAATGTCGTTCCATTTTTCTTCAAAATCAGCGCGGTTTTCATTAAATAAAGCTTTCAGTTTATCGGCAACTTTACGTGTAATATAGTTTGATATTTTCTTAACCGCACCATCAGCTTGTAATCCGGAACGGGAAACGTTTAGTGGGATATCCGGTGAGTCGATAACACCTTTTAACATTGTCAAGAATTCAGGTACAATTCCTTCTACGTTGTCTGTAACGTAAACCTGATTTTGGTACAGCTGAATTTTATCTTTCTGAATTTGCATATCCGTACCTAATTTAGGGAAATATAAAATTCCGGTTAGGTTAAAAGGATAATCTACATTTAAGTGAATATTGAATAACGGATCTTCAAATTGCATTGGATATAATTCTCTGTAGAAGCTTTTGTAATCTTCTTCAGATAATTCAGAAGGCTGTTTTGTCCATGCCGGATTTGGATTGTTGATGATGTTGTCAACTTCTATAGTTTCGTTAACATAATCTTCAGGAGCATCTTCAGGTTTTGGAAGTGTTTCTGTTCTTGTTCCGAATTTAATCGGAATAGGCATAAATTTGTTGTACTTGCTTAATAATCCACTGATTTTTGAATCTTCTAAAAATTCAAGTGAATCTTCTGCAATGTGTAGAATGATTTCTGTACCACGTGAAATTTTGTCAGCCGGTTCTAAAGTGAACTCCGGACTTCCGTCACATGTCCAGTGTGCAGCTGGTTCATCTTTGTATGATTTGGTAATGATTTCTACTTTTTCAGCAACCATAAATGCAGAGTAGAATCCAAGACCAAAATGACCAATAATACCAGAATCTTTAGCTGAATCTTTGTATTTATCCAGGAATTCTTCAGCTCCGGAAAAAGCAACCTGATTGATGTATTTTTCTACTTCATCAGCCGTCATTCCAAGACCTTGGTCAATAATGTGAATTTTTTTTCCTTCCTTGTCAACTTTGATTTCGATAACCGGATTTCCGTACTCTACTTTAGCTTCGCCAATACTAATAAGGTGTTTTAGTTTTAAAGTAGCGTCTGTTCCGTTTGAAACCAACTCACGTAAAAAGATTTCGTGATCGCTATACAAGAACTTTTTGATTAAGGGAAAGATGTTTTCTACCGAAACATTAATTTTACCTGTTGTCATATTTTTATTATTTTTTAGTTTAAAGTGATGATTTTCATTTCTTCAAATAGAATACCAATGTTTTTTTGGGTGACAAAATGGCATAAGTGTTAATTTTGAAAGAAAATAATCGGATTTTACAACAGAAGATATTCTAATGAATTGTATCTTTGTGGTATAATAATTGTTAAATCTGTAAGTAATTAAATTAAAAATGTACAAAATGAAGAAAATTATTTTCATTTGCATGATCGCCACGATGTTATTCGCGTGTAAATCAGCTTCGTCTACAACTGCTTCAACTGAAGGCACTACGCTATCGACTAAACTTGACAGACCTACTCAAGTAGCTATTAAAGGAAATTGGGTGTTAACCAATGTATCTTATCCTGGTTCAGAATATATCAAAGTAAATTCTTTTGATCTTGCTGATTCTAAGTGTTTTATTGGTAGTACCTGGAACTTTATTTCAAATAATAATAAAGGTTCAATGGCTTTAAATGCACCAAGCTGTACTGGGTTTAATTCACCAATTGTTTGGAGTATCAACAATCAGGGAATGTTTGTTCTGAAAATTCTTGATGCTGGTATAAAAGCAAAAAAAGTAAGAGACGGTTACTTGCTAAAAGTTGCAGGTTTAACGGATAATTCTTTTCAGTTAATTGACAATATTAATGTTGGTGGACAAGTTAAAGATGTTACTTACCAATTTCAAAGAGCCAATTAAAATTTAAAAATATATAATATGAAAAAGATAAAAGTATTAGGTTTGAGTAGTTTACTTGTAATAGCTGGTTTTTTTACAAGTTGCGATTCAGTTAAAAATGCAAATAACACACAAAAAGGAGCGGGAATTGGAGTTGTTGCCGGTGGAATAATTGGTGGTATTTTAGGGAATAATCTGGGACATGGAGGAAACGCTGCTTTAGGTGCTGCTATTGGTGCTGCAGTTGGTGGCGGAACTGGTGCTCTTATTGGAAACAAAATGGATAAACAAGCCCGTGAAATCGATCAGGCTTTACCAGGTGCATCTGTAGAAAGAGTAGGTGAAGGAATTCACTTAACCTTGAACGAAAATGCGGTTCGTTTTGATACTAACAAATCAACTCTTACGCCTCAGGCAAAAGCAAATTTAGATAAACTGGTTCCCGTATTTAATGAGTACGGAGATACAGATATTCAAATTTTTGGTTATACCGATAATACAGGAAAACCAGAATACAACTTGACACTTTCTGGGCAAAGAGCAGCTTCTGTACAGGCTTACTTAGTTTCAAAAGGATTAAAATCAAGCCGTTTCAAAACTTCAGGTTTAGGTATTGTGGATCCAATTGCAACAAATGATACTCCGGAAGGAAGAGCTCAAAACCGTCGTGTAGAGTTTTCGATTACAGCAAACGACAAAATGATAAACGATGCTAAAGCTCAGGCTGGAAAATAGTTTTCAAACGCAATAAAATTTCTTAAAAGCTGTTTCATAATTGAAGCAGCTTTTTTTTGACTTTCGAAATTAAACATTGTAAATTTGGACTTTCAAATACAACCCATGCTCGACATTCAAAATATCTCTTTTTCGTACACCGAAAGCCCTGTTATAAAAAACGTTTCTTTTACCATAAATAAAGGTGAAAATATTGCCATTATTGGAGAAAGTGGCTGCGGGAAAAGTACGCTTCTTAAACTTATGTACGGTTTATATGATTTAAATGAAGGCAAGATTTTTTATAATGAAAAGCCTATTCTGGGGCCAAAATATAATTTGATTCCCGGAATGCCGTTTATGAAATATCTGGCTCAGGATTTTGATCTTTCTCCGTTTGAAACTGTGGCCGAAAATGTTGGAAAGTTTCTTTCAAACGGTTTTGCCAATATGAAAAAACTAAGAGTTCAGGAATTATTAGAAATGGTAGAAATGGAATCATTCTCTAATGTAAAAGCTAAATTTTTGAGCGGAGGACAACAGCAAAGAGTAGCTTTGGTAAGAGTTTTGGCTCTCGAGCCAGAAGTAATTTTGTTAGATGAGCCTTTTAGTCAAATTGATGCTTTTCGTAAAAATGCCTTACGCCGAAATTTATTTCGATATCTAAAACAAAAAGGAATTACCTGTATTATTGCAACACATGATAGTACTGATGCTTTGTCATTTGCAGATGAAGCCATTGTGATGCGAAACGGAGAAATTATTGTAAAAGATAATCCAATTAAAATATACGAAGATCCCGAAACGAAATATGTAGCTTCGTTATTTGGTGAAGTAAATGAAATTCCGACTCATTTATTGCTTCCGTATGAAGACCAAATGCATAAAACTCTGGTATATCCGCATCAGTTTAAAATGGTGGCAGAATCTAATTTACCGGTAAAAATCAGAAGAACTTATTTTAGAGGAAATCATTATCTGATTGAAACCGTTTATAAAAGACAGCTTGTGTTTTTTGAAAGTGAAATCGATTTGCCTCTTGAACAGGAAATATTTTTAGGTTTAAATTATCTATGATTAGATTTTTTTTTTGTCTCATAAAAATAGAAAACCCGACAGCTTTTAAACTGTCGGGTTTGTTTTTTACAGAAAGAAAAAAAGTTTAGTTCTTTAAATACTTTTCTAAAAACTGATCTTGTTCCCAAAGCAGATGTAAGATGTTTTCTTTGGCAACATAGCTATGTGCTTCTTTAGGTAAAATAACCATTCTGGTAGTGGCTCCTAGACCTTTTAAAGCTTGGTAATAACGTTCTGTTTGTAATGTGAAAGTTCCAGGATTATTATCAGCCTCACCGTGAACTAGCAATAATGGTGTTTTCATTTTATCAGCATTCATAAAAGGCGACATGGCTGTGTAAACTTCAGGAACTTCCCAGTAATTGCGTTGCTCGCTTTGGAAACCAAATGGAGTTAAGGTTCTGTTGTAAGCGCCACTTCTGGCAATTCCGCAGGCAAACAGGTTAGAATGCGTTAATAAATTAGCAGTCATAAAAGCTCCGTAAGAATGTCCTCCAACGGCTACTTTTTTGCGGTTAATATATCCTAAAGCGTCAACAGCGTCAATTGCTGCTTCTGCATTTGCTACCAATTGAGGTATAAAGTTATCATTAGGTTCTGTAGTTCCTTCACCAATAATAGGGAAAGCAGCATCATCAAGAACAACATATCCTTTGGTTACCCAATATACAAATGATCCATAATAAGGGAAAGTGAATTCATTTGAGTTTTGAGTAGATTGCCCAGCACTGTTTTTGTCTTTGTATTCTGCCGGATAAGCCCATATTAACAAAGGAAGTTTTTCTTTCTTTACTTTGTCATAACCAGCAGGCAAATATAAAGTTCCTGAAAGTTCAACACCATCTTTACGTTTGTATTTAATAACTTCTTTACTCACATTTTTAATACTTTCAAACGGATTTTTGAAAGTTGTAATTGGAGTTAAGCTGTTTTGTTTTTTAATATTTCTGAAGTAATAATTCGGATATTCGCTTTTAGATTGTATCTGAACCAAAATTTTACCTGATTTAAAATCCTCAATCTCTAATAAGTCTTCTTTTTTATCCTTGTAAGTTGAAGTATAAATACGTTTTGCTTTTAAGGTTTTTAAATTAAATTCGTCAATAAAAGGAAATTGTCCTTCTTTTGTGTATCCTTCACCAATTCTATAAGTATTATCTTTTTCGATAGCCAGAACATATTTGTTATATTCGTTCTTTTTCGTTTCAAAAACTCCAGGATCTGAATAAACATCTTGCTGGTTTCTGTCTGTAATTACTTTTGGCTGTTCAGCAGGATTTGAAGGGTTAATTAAATACGTTTTTGTATTACGGGTGTCGTACCATTCATCTGTCAGGAAAGCAATATTATCATTTCCCCAGATAATATCGTTGTAACGTTGAGGCACTTTTACTAATGATGTAGCATTACTGATAAAGGGAGCATCCCAAAGAAAAACTTCGTCTCTAAAATCAACTTTATTAGCAGGATCTCCCTCATCTAAAGCTACTACATAAGATAATGTTGCTGGTTTATCATTTCTCCAGGCCATTTCTCTTTTTCCTTTACGAACAGCCATAAAGCCTTTTGGCATTACTTCGTTTAAAGGAACTTCGTTTACCGTTTTGATTTCTTTTCCTCTTGCATCATAAACAATTGTTTTTGATGGAAATCTGTTTAATGGAACTACGTATGAAAAGGGTTTTTGAATAGTAGTGATCATGATAAAGTTACCATCTGGCGAAATTCGTTCTCCTGCGTACATAGCAGCTTCTTTAAACAAAGTAGCATTCCCGTTAAGGGTAACTTTATACAATTCTGAAGTCATAATGTTTTCAAAATTAATCTCGTCATTTTGGTTTTTCAACATATCAGGATATGTTCTGTTTTGCGATTTTGCTCCAGAAGTACTTGAAATGATTGGTCCGGTTGGTAAATCTTTTTTAGAATCCAATAAAGGCTTTCTGTTTTTTGGAAGCATTTTTACCAAAATCGTTTCGTTGTCTAAAAACCAGCTAAACGGATTGCCAAGATTAGCATTTACAGTAGCCTCGGTAAGTTTTGTTGCTTTTGCAGTTGCTACATCAATAACCCAAAGTTCTACTCCTGAATTTGTAGTGTGCGAAAACAAAATTTTCTTGTCGTTTGGCGACCATGAAATATTGCTTATTTTAGGATTATTTGGCAAACCGGCAACTTGTACTTCTTCTTTACCGCTAATTTTTCTTAACTTAAGATTAATTGTATAAGTTACAGTGCTTGAAATGTTTGTTACCGGATTAATTCTCAAACCTCCTAAACGAAGTTCTTCCTGGTTAAGGTCATCAAGAGTTTTGTATGTACTCCTGTACAATAATAACATATTCTCTTTTTTAGTATCCATAGATACTGTAGGAGCTCTTTCATAATCAGCTAAATCTAAAATAGATTTAGAGGGTTTTTGATAGGTTAAATTTTCCTGAGCAAAGGCAAAAAAGCCAATGTTTAAGAATAAGAATAGTGTAACCTTTAATTTCATAATTTGAATTTTATGGGGTTAAAAAATGGTATTGATAAATGTTTGACTAAGATAGTTTAGTTTCGTTACATTTAATACGTTCTTTTTTATACTTTTTCATTGTTTTGATGCAAAAACTGTTTTTTCTAAAAGCAAATGGCTTTAATTAGATATATATTTGAAGTATATTAAATTGCTAATAACGAAAAAAATAGTAATTTGTACGCTTATGTTTTAAAGTATACTTAAATTTGCAATCCAATTTTTTAACAAATAATAAAAGAATATGTATCATTCAAAAATAGCGGGCTTAGGATATTATGTTCCTTCAAATGTTGTGACCAACAATGATTTGTCTAAGATTATGGATACCAATGACGAATGGATTCAGGAAAGAACAGGAATTCAGGAAAGAAGACACATCATTCGTGGAGAAGATACCACAACTTCGATGGGAGTAAAAGCTGCTAAAATTGCAATAGAACGTTCAGGCGTAGCCAAAGAAGATATTGATTTTGTAGTTTTTGCAACTTTAAGTCCGGATTACTATTTTCCAGGACCAGGAGTTTTAGTACAGCGCGATTTAGGATTACGAACTGTTGGAGCATTAGATGTTAGAAATCAGTGTTCGGGTTTTGTTTATGCTATTTCTGTTGCCGATCAATATATTAAAACCGGAATGTATAAAAATATTTTGGTAATTGGTTCAGAGGTGCATTCAACCGGATTAGACATGACAACACGCGGACGTGGAGTTTCGGTAATTTTTGGAGATGGAGCAGGAGCTGCAGTTTTAAGTCGTGAAGAAGATTTAACAAAAGGAATTTTATCAACACATTTACATTCAGAAGGGCAGCATGCCGAAGAATTAGCTTTGCAGGCACCTGGAATGGGAGCGCGTTGGGTAACAGATATTCTTGCGGATAATGATCCTAACGACGAAAGTTATTATCCATACATGAACGGACAGTTTGTGTTTAAAAATGCTGTAGTTCGTTTTGCTGAGGTAATCAACGAAGGTTTGGAAGCAAATGGTTTACAGGTTTCAGATATTGATATGTTGATCCCGCATCAGGCAAATTTGAGAATTTCACAATTCATTCAGAACAAATTCAAATTAACAGATGATCAGGTTCATAATAATATTCAGAAATATGGAAACACAACCGCAGCTTCTATTCCGATTGCTTTGACAGAAGCCTGGGAACAAGGGAAAATCAAATCAGGAGATACAGTTGTTTTGGCTGCTTTTGGTAGTGGTTTTACCTGGGCGAGTGCTATTATTAAATGGTAAATTAATTCATCTTGCATTATATTTTAAAACCTGCTCTTTTTTAGAGCAGGTTTTTTTTTATGTGTAACTTTTAGTGTAAACGAAGTTTGGTCTAACTCTAACTACCAAGGTTTCGACTTCGCCCAGAATGATAAATTTAAGGGATCTCCCTTGTCCTGTTTGTCAGGTTGAGCGGAGTCGAAGCCCTCGTTTTATAATTTGTTCTTAACTCTCTCATTAATAATGATTAATATTTAATAGAATGTTTTTCTTATTTTTATTCTAGGTGGCTTAAACTTTTAAGAGAATGAAAAGATATTACGTCTATGATATTAAAATGTTCTGACAATAGTTATTACACTCGATTTACAAATGACATAATAAGATGAATAGATGAATATAATTTTGGTTTAAACAAAGAAAGTTATCTTACGATGCAAGACCTCTTGAACTCGTTTTTTATACTGAATTTAATGACCTCAATAATGCATATTGTTCGAGAAAAAAGTAAAGGGATGGAGTTGGAAAAAGAAAGAAGCAATTATAAGCGATAAATGGGAAGATTTGAAAAAACTTTCAGCATGTTTAAACGAAACAAGTCATGAAAATTTGAATAAAAAAGAAGTTTAGTAGTAAATTAGCCTTCGAATTCACTCAGGATGACAATTAAATTCTAACATACATTATAGATAACGATTGTCAATCTGATCAGAGTCGAAGACCTTTTTTAATATAATCAAAATGAAAAAAAATCAACTGGAAATAGCCTGTTTCAATTTCGAGTCGGCTATAATTGCACAGGAAAGTGGTGCAGACAGAATAGAATTATGCGAAAATATGCAATTGGGAGGAACTACGCCAAATGCAGTTTTGGCTGTGAAAGTTCGTGAAAAGTTATCGATTAAAATGCATGTAATTATACGACCTCGTGGTGGAGACTTTGTTTATTCGGATGAAGAGTTTTTCGAAATGAAACAAGATATAAAGCACTTTAAGAAATTAGGAGTGGATGGTTTTGTTTTTGGAATTTTAAATCCCGATAATAGTGTCAATAAAAAACAAAATCAGGAACTGGTAAATCTAGCCAGCCCGCTTTCCTGTACTTTTCATCGTGCTTTTGATGAGGTTAATGTAATTGAAACGGGATTAGAAGATGTAATTGATTGTGGTTTCAAAACTATCTTAACTTCCGGTCGAGGAAAAAATGTCGAAGAAGGAATTGCAGATTTAGAGTTTATTCAAAAACTGGCCCACGACCGAATTGAGATTATGCCTGGCGGTGGATTGCGATCTTCGAATATTAAATTATTACAGGAAAAATTAACCCCTACTTTTTTTCATTCATCAGCAATTACAGATAATACTGAAACAGCAAATCCGGAAGAAATAAAAGAATTGCGTAATTTTTTATAACTGGTATCTACAATAAAAAAAGCCTGGAGTTGGCAAACTCCAGGCTTTTCTTTTCTACAAGAACTATTAAAATCTACTAATTAAAAGCGGGATTAAAACATTCCGCCACCACCTTTATTAGTGTTGTCTTCTCTTTGTTTACGTTGTAGGTTTTTGATTTTCGCACCACCAAAGTTATACGTTAATCCTAAATAAACCGTTTGGCTTTCCCATTTAAATTGCCCTGACTGAGGATAAGGATACATGGTGTCGAAAGCATATTTCATTGTGTTGAAAACGTCGTTAAAACGTACACTAATATTCATTTTGTTGTTTAATAATGTGTAACGTGAACCTATGTCCATTTTGTACATTTCATGACTGTTATTTTGAAGTCCGTCAACAGCACCTCTGTAAAAACCGAAAGCTAAAAAGCTTAAACGTTTGTTTACTTTAAAGTTTGAGTTCATACGACCATTAAAAGCAGCAACAGTAATTTTTCTTTCAATCGGGCTGCTCATATTTGTTGCAGGATCAAACAAGAATACAACTCCTTGTTGATTGATACTTGAGAAATCAATAGATGGCGAAATATCCCACCATTTAGTAATTTTATAATTAAATGACGCTTCAAAACCATAAGCAGTGTTGTGATCGTAGTTAGTAAAAGTCATAATTTGCTTTTCGCCGCTTGGATCTGATTCATCAGGATATAAAATTCTGCTAATCTGATCATTAATGCTTCTCACAAAAACGCCTGCAGTAAAACTTCCTTTTTCTAAAGTTTTAGTATAATTTACTTCAACAGAGTTTGTAAACTGAGGTCTTAATTCAGGATTTCCCAAAGAAGTTACTAATGGAGTAGAAAACTCACGAATAGGTTTTGTTTGCTCTAAACTTGGACGGTCTACACGACGGCTGTAGCTAAATTGCAAAGTATTTTTCTCATTCAGGTTATAAGTTAAATAAGCCGAAGGATATAGAGTGATATAATCATCATCAAATTTAGTGGCACCATGATTTAAGTTAGCTGCTACTTTATAGCTTTCAAAACGAGCGCCTAACTGATAGCTGAATTTTTTATATTTCTGACCAAATGTTACATAAGCAGAGTAAATATTAGTATCATAAGTATAATTAGAAACTGGAGTTGCCGCAAGCGGATTTCCGGTAATATAATCATTGTCTGTTTTAGTAATTCTGGCTTCAGCACCGGCTTCAAGAGTCGTTTTTTCATTCAAAGGATTTACATAATCCACATTTACAGTACTTAATTTACGTGTTCCTTTAATGTAATCGTCATAAATAACACTATTTGAAGTATTGTCAAGATGAGTTGTTTTCGTGTCAAAAGAAGCATTTTGAGTTTCTTTATTGTCGCTGTAATTGGCTTCAAAATCTAAAGTATGCCCTTCTTTTTTAAAGATATGTTTGTAAGCTAAATTATAAGTTCCGACCTGATCTGGTCCCCAATATCTGGATTTCTGAAAAATGTTTGAAGTATTAGAACCTGCAACATTTGTATAATCAATATTAGTGTCTACAAAACCTTTACCGTTTGATTTATTTTGATTGGTATAAATAGATAATGTATTATGATCGTTGATTAAATAATCCATTCCAATTTTGTATAAATAAGAATCATTATCATTTACAACATTAATTTTCTGAACAATATCCTGATCTGCTCTTTTGATAAAACCATCATTGTAATAAGTTCCAAAGTTTTGTCCCACATTACCAAAGAAATTTACTTTTCCTGTTTTGTAATTCAAATCCAGAGATTGATTGTATTTGGCTGTTTGACCAAAAGTAATTCCACCACTGTAACTTCCGTTAAATCCAGTGTTTGCATTTTTGTGTAAAATGATATTGATAATTCCAGACATTCCTTCCGGATTGTATTTTGCACTTGGATTTGTAATCAACTCAATTTTTTTAATAGAAGTTGACGGAATCTGTTTTAGCAATTGCGCAGGATCGATATTTGAAGGCCTTCCGTCAATTAATACACGAACATTGTCATTTCCACGAAGCGAAAGTTTTCCGTCCTGATCTACGTTTACAGAAGGAATGTTGTTCATAATATCTGATGCAGAAGCACCCGCAGTAGTTAAATCTTTACCAACAGTAACTACTTTTCGGTCAATTTTTTGTTCAATTGTAGAACGCTCATTAACGATATTTACGCCTTTTAGCTGCGTTGCTTCTTCTTCAAGAGCAACATTAACGGTTGCTGTTTTTTTATTTTCGCTTAAAATCAAAGAACCAATATGTTTTCTAAAGCCAATATATTGAATCTCGATTGTATAACTTTTTAAAGCTAAATTTTTAATGGTAAAGTCTCCATTATCATCTGTATTAACACCTGAAACTACTTTACCGTTTTCTTTAATAGAAACTGTTGCATAAGAAATAGGCGCGTTATTCGACTTTTCAGTAATTTTTCCGGAAACGGTTCCTGGATTCTGAGCTTGTGCTGTTGCGATTACCCCCAGTAATGCAAACAGAAAAAATTTTAATTTCATAATTTTGGTAGTGATTGTTTTGATTTGATCTGATTGATGATGATTTTTTGTTTGATTTTTTTTCCTTCAAACTAAATTGAAGTCCCTATTAAGACTCTTATCACGGCGATATGTTACAGAAAAAACTAAAAAAAATAATAATTTTTAAAAGAAGCTCTGTTTATGAATAGATTAGCAGTTTAATTTTTTGATAATTTTAACAATTGAAATGAAGTGATTTTTGTGAAATTCTAAGCGTTTTGTTGTATTTTATATGTTTTTCATTTTCTGTAATTGATGAATAAGCAGTATCTTTGCTCACTTTAAAAATAAGTTTACATGTCATTATCACAAATTCTTACTCCTTCTATACAAAAAGCAATACAAGCATTATTTGATGTTACTATTGATAAAATCGAATTTCAGACTACCCGAAAAGAGTTTGAAGGCGATATTACAATGGTCATTTTTCCTTTGTTGAAAGTGATTAAAAGTAATCCTGCCGAATTAGGAAATAAAATTGGAAATTACTTAACAGAAAATGTTTCTGAAGTAGCGCGATTTAATGTGGTTTCAGGATTTTTGAATATTGTAATTGCAGATAGTTATTATCTGAATTTCTTTAATGAAATAAAAGATAATACCAAATTTGGTTACCGAACTTCAAACCCGGATGATAAAGCAATTATGGTCGAATATTCTTCGCCAAATACCAACAAGCCTTTACACTTAGGTCATGTTCGTAACAACTTGTTAGGATATTCTGTAGCCGAAATTCTTAAAGCATCAGGTAAAAAAGTATATAAAACTCAAATCATCAACGATCGTGGAATTCATATTTGCAAATCGATGCTAGCCTGGCAAAAGTTTGGAAATGGAGAAACGCCTCAAAGTTCCGGTTTAAAAGGAGATAAACTGGTAGGGAAATACTATGTTGAGTTTGATAAAGCCTATAAAGCAGAAATCAATCAATTAATAGAAGCAGGTAAAACCGAAGAAGAAGCTAAAAAACAGTCCCCAATTATTATAGAAGCACAGGAAATGCTTCAAAAATGGGAGTCTGGAGATGAGGCAGTTATCTCACTTTGGAAAATGATGAACCAATGGGTTTACGATGGTTTTGCAACAACTTATACCAATCTTGGTGTTAATTTTGATAAATATTACTACGAAAGCAATACCTATTTACTAGGAAAAGATGTTGTTCAGGTAGGTCTTGACAGAGGGGTTTTTGAAAAAGATCCTGATGGTTCCGTTTGGATCGATTTGACAGATGAAGGTCTGGATCGTAAAATTGTATTGCGTTCTGACGGAACTGCTGTATACATGACTCAGGATATTGGAACCGCAATTCAGCGTGTTAAAGATATGCCGGATGTTGGCGGAATGGTTTACACAGTAGGTAACGAACAAGATTATCATTTTAAAGTCTTGTTTCTGATTCTGAAAAAATTAGGTTTTGACTGGGCTTCAAGCTTATATCATTTGTCATACGGAATGGTTGATTTGCCTTCAGGTAAAATGAAAAGCCGTGAAGGTACTGTTGTAGATGCAGATGATTTGATGCAGGATATGACAGATACAGCAAAACAGATCTCAGAAGATTTAGGTAAATTAGATAGTTATTCTGCAGAGGAAAAAGCGAAACTGTATAAAACAATTGGTCTTGGAGCCTTAAAATATTACATTTTAAAAGTAGATCCTAAAAAACGTATTTTGTTTAATCCGGAAGAATCTGTTGATTTTGCTGGAAATACAGGTCCGTTTATTCAATATACCTATGCAAGAATTCAATCGATCATTCGTAAAGCCGACTTTGATTTTTCTGCCAAAACAGATATTAAAGAGCTTCACGAAAAAGAAAAGGAATTGGTAAAACAAATCGAACTTTTTCCCGAAGTAATTCAAAATGCTGCGCAAAATCATAGCCCGGCTTTGATTGCCAATTATACTTATGATTTGGTAAAAGAATATAATTCATTTTATCAATCGGTACATATATTAGGAGAAACAGATTTAACTAAAAAGATATTCAGGGTTCAGCTTTCGCAAAAAGTTGCTGAAGTTATCAAAGTTGCCTTTGGTTTACTTGGAATTGAAGTTCCTGAGCGAATGTAAAACAGAAATTTCTCAATCAAAAAATATTCACAAGTATTCTTGCTTAAGAAAAAAGATCACAAAAAGAATTTCTGCCATCATGGGGAAGTTTTGAGAAATCAATTTCTCAAAACCCAGTACAAGATGAACAGATTTAGTAAAACACATTGTTGCTTATTTTGAATGTGCAGATCTAAGTAAGATTTGTACTTTACATAAAACGAAAAGCATTATAGATTTAAGAAGTCATAATGTTGCTTAAAAGGAGCCGATAGTTTTTAAGACTATTGGCTCCTTTGTTTGTTTTGTTTAAGTAGCTAAAATATGTCTTTATTTAAAAATTATTCTTATTTATGTAGGATATTTCATATTTTATTGTAGTTTTGCTTTGATATTGAAAATAACCACTTACATTTTAATGAACAAATTTTCTTATATTTTGTAAAAGTATAGGCTCCGCCCTTTTAGGTATACCTTTTTTAGAGAGTAAAACAATTATAGCAGTAGTTCTTGTTTTGTTATAAGCATATTTAAAATACTTCCTTATTAATTTATTTTAGCTATTTTGATTTAGTATACCTTTTTAGTAAATAAAGTTTGAGGATAAATTAGCCGTCTAGATTGTTTTTTAGGCGGCTTTTTTGTGATAACGGATAATAAAAAAATCCGGTTTTTATTTTTTTTTAAACATTTTTTTAAGATAATTCTGGAATTTGGTTGCTTTTTTTAATGATTTATCAATATAAAATGAATATTATTTGGTTTTTAGTAAAAAAGTATATTTTAAAATTTTTATATATATAAAATTCCTGTTAAAAAAATTTTAATTTCTAAGTTGCGCTCAAATTAAGTCTGAGCAACTTGAGAATAGACCTTTGACAAATGCTTTGTCAGTTTTAGAAGGGAGTACTTCTGGAGTTCAAATTCAGAGTTCAGCAGGACAGCCCGGATCGGCACCAGAAATCAGTATACGAGGATTTAACTCGATTAATGGAGCGAATACGCCATTATATATTGTTGATGGAGTTCCATTTGCCAGAGATATTAGTGCTTTGAATTCTGATGATATCGAGAGTTTAACGGTTTTAAAGGATGCTTCTTCTACTTCGCTTTATGGATCAAACGCTGCCAATGGAGTTATTATAATTAATACAAAAACCGGAAAATCAACTAAAGATAAATTCTTGCTAAATGTGAGTACCGGTATGACTTCACGATTAATAAAAGATCATGACAGAGTAAATGCATACGATTATTATCCTTTAAAATCGGAGACTATTAGAAACAGCAGTCCAAAGGCTACACAAGAATAATTAATAAACCCGTTGATGGCTCAAAATGAACTATAAAAAAAGTATATTGTTTTTTTAAGAAAAAGCCGATAGTTGTAGAAACTATCGGCTTTTTATAACTAACTCAAATATTTTTATTTTACAAATTTGTCAATAATAGCATCTGATTCTGCTTTTGTGGCAGTTGGTTTTAAGTCAAACAATAAAGAGTAGAGTGCTTTTCTGTCTACCTTAGCTTCTAAGTTTAAGTCTTTATGTCTGTCAAATAACGTTTGCCATTTGTCACGAACATTTTTCCAAAGTGCATTGTTTGCTATCCACCATTTTTGAGCAGCAAGGCATTTAATATCCGGAACTTTAGTGTAAACGTCAAATCCTTTTTCTTGTGCTAACAAAATATCTTTTCCGCTGTCATCACGAATCAATTTGTCGTTGTCCTGTTCATGATTCCATCCCGTAGCGGTAATCTCATGAATGTTTCTTCTTTTTAAAACATTATAGTCATTACGTATAGTTTGTTCTCTTCTTGGTAATGGAGCATCGGCAACATTTGCCCAGTAATCTTTTCCGTCAACATGTACCCAGGTTGATGATCCTTCATATCTCGGACTATCATCTACCTGATATACCTTTTGAGTCCATTGGCCTTTAACGGCTTTTTTGTCTAATTTTTTGTATTTCCATGAATTTCCTTTGTCAAACGAATACAAATCAGTGTTTTCATATAGCCAATCTTGTCTCCAGTGTTTGATGATCATGTCGTCACTTACTATCAATAAGTGTTGCATTACAATTTTATTAGGGGTGTCTTCTAAAAGTTCTATCCATTCTAAAGCAGATTCGTGCTTAGTTGGAGATGCTTTATAGGTAAGAGAATCTTTAGGGTACTTAAAAGTTTCTGTAAAATTAAACTTCACTTCGTAACAACCACACATTGATTTGATTGATTTGATGTCTTGTTGTTTTTTGTCCTGACTGAATCCAAGGCTACAGGTCAAAGCCATAATGGCTGAAAAACAGAGGCTTTTTGTAATCATAACTTATTATTTTGTTTTTATATTTTCGCAAATATATGTATTTTATTTAGAATAAATAAAAATAGTTTATATATTTGCGTACTTATTAAGATTGAATAAAAATAATGAAAATACAATTTACCTGTTTTGCAGCTGTTCTTTTTTGCCAGATGTCTTTTGCACAACAAAAAGATACTACTGCTGTAAATAAACTTTCTGAAGTTGTAGTGACTGGACAATTAGAGCCACAATCGATCAAAAAATCGGTTTTTAATGTTCGTGTGATTTCAAAAGAAGATGTCAAACAATTGGCAGCAAATAATCTTTCAGACGTGTTGAATCAATATTTGAATATTACAATTAAAAACAGTGGTAGTGACGGACGCTCAACTGTTTCAATGTTTGGATTAGATGCACAGTATTTTAAAATCTTAATAGATAATATTCCTTTAGTAAGTGATACAGGAATGGGAACAAATGTTGATTTGACTCAGGTAAATCTGGATGATGTCGAACGTATTGAAATTATCGAGGGTTCAATGGGGGTGACCCACGGAGCAAATGCTGTAAGTGGAATTTTAAATATTATCACTAAAAAAGGAGCTGCCCATAAATGGGAAATAAGTGCAACACTTCAGGAAGAAACAGTGGGCAATGAATATGCACTTTTTAATAAAGGGCGTCATATTCAATCAGCCAAAATCGCACATAATTTTAATGAAAACTGGTTCGCAAATATTGGCGGAAATCGTAATGATTTTGCAGGTTTTTATAACAATATGAAAGGAAAAAATTATGCATCAGGTGATGGTTTGCGCGGCTATAGCTGGCTGCCAAAAGAGCAATTGGTTGGAAACGCAATGTTAGGGTATCAAAAAAACAACTTCAGAATTTTCTACAAATTTGATTATTATGGAGAAAATGTAGATTATTACAATCCGATATTGATTCCACAGGATAATTATCCTTTTCCGGATACTTATTTTTCTAACGACAGGAGGTATATTACGAATCGTTATTACCATCATTTAAATTCAAACGGAAAACTTTTTTCTAAATTTAACTACAATGTGTCGGTTTCTCATCAAAAGCAGGAACGTGATGTAGAGAAATTTAATTATCAGATTGAAACTCATAATGAATTTGATAATAAAAGAGAAGCTTATCAATCTAAAGAAGTGTTCTATTCTACAGGAACATTGAGTAATTTCTTTAATAGTAAAAGGGTCGATTTTCAGTTGGGTTATGAAATCACAAATGAAAACGGTTTCTATAATGCTACTGCAGGAACGTTTAAAGATGAAAATCAACAATTTAAAGATATCAGAAAGAGACTCGAGAACTATGATGTTTTTACAGTAGCCGAAATAAACTTAACGGATAAATTTTCCATTCGTCCGGGACTACGGTATTCAATTCAATCTAATTTTGAGAATCAATATGCAAGTTCGTTGGGTTTGAGATACCTTTTTAAAAAAGGACTTGAAGTTAGAGGTTCACTTGGTAAATCATATCGTACACCAAACTTTGATGAGCTTTATACCTATTTCGTAGACTCGAATCATAATTTACAAGGAAATCCTGATTTGGTTCCGGAAAAAAGTACTTCTTACGAAGTGAGTTTTAAAAGAGTATGCAGTTTTGATTCAGGTGGACAAATTGCTAATAACGTTGCTGTGACATTCCTGGATGTTGATGATAGAATTGATATGGTTTTAATGCAAACTGTTCCTACTTTGAATTATAGATATGTAAATATTAATAAATATAAGATGTGGAACATCTCGACTACAGAACAATATACTTATAAAAACTGGAATGTAAAAGTTGGAGCAGCGTTAGTAGGAATTTCTCGAAAACTTGATTTGGCTGCTTTAAATCTTACATCAGATGATAAGTTTTTATACTCCTTGCAGTTGAATTCCAGCATCTCATACAACATTTCAAAGTGGAATACTTTTTTGGCTCTTTATTATAAATACAATGGCCAGCAACAACAATTTGTTGCCGGAACAGATACTAGTGGTAATGCTAAATTCTTTTTGAATGAAATAAAACCTTATAGCTGGATGGACGCTTCGGTTAGAAAAATGTTTTTCAAAAATCAATTTGAAGTAACATTAGGAGCCAGAAATTTATTAGATATAACTAATGTACAAACCAACCAAAATGGAGGAAGTTCAACCGGAGGTGCTCACGCTTCTGGGAGCTCGGATCTCTTACTTGGCTATGGCCGATCTTATTTTCTTAGACTAACGTATAACCTAAATTTTTAATTAATATATAAATACAATGAAAAAGAACTTTATTTTAATGCTTTCTTTTGTGTTACTGGCTCTTACAGCTTGTAACAGTGATGATGATACAGTTGCTGTTAATTCAGTGGCTTTTGCTGCAACTTCGCTTAACGCGTCAGCAACAGCTACTCCAATCGAAATAAAATTTGCGGCTCCTACTGCTGCTTCAGGATCTGTAACGGTATCATTTGTAGAGACGGGTGTTGTGAGCGGTACTGATTTTACAACTTTACCGGCTGCTACAGGAAAAACTATTGTAGTTCCTTTTGTGCAAAATGTTTCTTCTGTAAGTTTTTCTTTTAATAAAATAAAAGAAGCCATTGAAGGTGAAGTAAAAAATGTAGTCTTTACGATTGTAAGTACTACAATAAACTCTACAATTGCTGATAACAAAACAATTCAGGTTAATTTTAATGAAACGGCTTCTTTAGGAAGTGCTTTAGCGCCAGAACTTGGTGGTCCAACAGAACCAAATCAGGTTTATGTTGATTTGAGTAGCGGAAAATTAACGAGTGTAGTAAGAACCTCATGGGATCTGGGCTTTTATTCCGGAGCAGATTTTAGAGTTGTATTAAACAATTCGGTTAAAATGTCTGCCAAGCAAACGACTAGTACAAACATTGATGAAGTTCAAACGGAAGATGCAACAATGATTATTGGTAACGGACAAGGTAGTGCAACTCAAATTGATGATCCAACAGGAGTTATTACTAAAACAACAATTGCAGCAGTTTCTGCTACAGAATCTGAAAACAAGGTATATGTAATTTATTTGGGAAATAATCCAGCTGAAACTAAACCGGCTACTGGTTCCGAAGGTACTGTAACCGGACCTTCAAGAGGATGGAAAAAAGTTAGAGTTTTAAGAAGCGGAAATGATTATAAAGTTCAATATGCAGATATTGCCTCAACTACTCACGACGAAATTATAATCACTAAAAATGCTGCTTACAATTTTACATTTTTAAGTTTGTTAAATAAAAAAGTAGTTAGTGTTGAGCCTCAAAAAGCACAATGGGATATTGCTTTTACAGCTTTTACAAACATAATTCCAGGTGGAACAACACCATATTTTTACGCAGATTTTGTTTTAAATAACTTAAAAGGTGAAGCAAGATCGTATCAGGTGCTTACAAGTGCATTTGCATATGATGCTTTCACATTAGCAAATGTAGATAATAGTAAATTTACGGATGATCAAAGAAATATAGGTTCAAACTGGAGAGGAACTACTGGAGGAACTGATGCAAATGGAAACCCAGTTTCTTTATTTGTGGCAAGAACTGATCGTTTCTTTATTGTTAAAGATCCAGCAGGAAATGTTTATAAGTTGAGATTTACAGGAGGTTTAAATGAAAGTGGAGAAAGAGGATATCCTAAATTTCAATATGCATTGTTGAAATAATATTGTAAATAAAAATCTATAACAATATTTTACGCTGATTTTATAATAATGAAGCTTTAGCATTAATAATTTAGCCATTAGTGGTTTTTGGTTTAAACTTTGAAAACCATTACTATTATAATTAAGTCGTATTAAAATCCAGTTAATCATTAGCTTTGTTTTTTTTATTTTTTTTTTGATAAAGAGGTTAGATTTTATCTAGCCTCTTTTTTTGTTTTATTTTAATGTTAAAAATAATTTATAAACTAATGTTTAATTCTATCTTTGCGCATTACTTTTTTATAAGGAATTAATAGGAATTTTGAATAAAATTTTTTGCGGTCCTTTTTTCAAATTTATAATTACTAGTGAATACAAAATCATATTTCTTTCAGTCTTTTGCAATTGTCGCATTGGCATTTATAGCTTTCATTGGATTTAAACAAATCTTACCTGATAAAATTTTTCCGGATAGTAAAGTAGATTCTAAAAACGTACTGATCGACAGTTTGCTTTTAGAGTCTGTAGCAAACGATTCCTTATCGCAGACAGATGATAGCCTGAGCGAAGACGAAAAGAAAGAAGCCGGCGAAAGAATCGTTTTTGATGCCTCAGAAGGAATCGAATTTCCATCTGAAACTTTCGATAATTATAAAGGATATCAATACCTGATTAATTTTTACGAAAAACTGTATCAGCTTGAAAAAAATCCTCAATCTAAAGTCAGGATCGCTTATTATGGCGACTCTATGACAGATGGGGATTTAATTGTACAGGATGTCAGGTCTAATTATCAGGAGCGTTTTGGTGGTAATGGTGTTGGTTTTGTTCCTATAACTTCAGAGTCTGCTGCATCGAGAGGTTCGGTTAAGTCAACCTGTTCTAAAAACTGGAAAACACTATCGTATTTAAACATCAAAAATCCAATAAGCCCTTTTGGAGTAAATGGTCATGTCTTTTTTGCAAATGATAAAGCAAATACAACCTGGGTTCAATACGAAGCAGGACTTAATAAATATGCGACAACTTTAGATAATCCAACATTGTATTACGGAAGATCATCTAAAAAAGGGAATGTGAATTTTATTATAGGAAAAGATACATTGCGAAAAAGCCTTGTTCCAGGCAATTTAGTTAATGCATTAAAAGTGACTTCGGGAAGTGTGAAAGCATTCAAAGCTAATTTTATACATGCTGATTCAATTCCAATCTATGGATTTAATTTTGATAACGGAATTGGGGTTCATGTTGATAATTTCTCTCAAAGAGGAAATTCAGGATTGCCAATCTCGATGTTTAATGCCAATGTAATGCAGGGATTCAACAATAGCCTGAAATACGATTTGGTTATTTTACATTACGGAACCAATGTTTTAAATTACGGAACAAAAAACTATTCCTGGTATCAAAAAGGAATGACAAAAGTAGTCAATAAAATTAGACAATCTTTTCCGGGAGTGTCTGTTTTAATTGTTTCAACAGCAGATAAATCAACAAAATATGATTTAGAAATGAAAACCGATTCTGCTGTAGTTCCATTAATGAAAGCACAAAAAAGATATGCACTGGAAACCGAATCAGGGTTTGTAAATTTATATACTTTAATGGGGGGCGACGGATCAATGGTAAAATGGGTAGATGAGTCTCCGGCAAAAGCCAATAAAGATTACACACACTTTAACCAGCGCGGAGCAAAAGCCATTGGTAAATTGTTATATGATCAGCTAAACAAAGGATACGAGCAATACAAAGTATTACGGGAAAATAGAGGGACTGGGGTAAACAGACCACGAACAGTCAAAAAATCAAATGCAGATTCTGTTTCTGTAAAAAAAGATAGTGTAAATGAATAGACTTATTATTTTCTTTTGTTGTCTTTTTTTCTCCACCAATGGCGAGACAGAAAAGACAAATTCAACTCCAATAATTAAAAATATGGTTCACAAAGTCGATACAACAGCAGTAGATTCTTTTTCGGAGGATAGAATCTACAATGCAGAAGTTTTAAAGGATGTTTTTAAGAAGTTGAAGGAAAATGAAAGCAGCAATAACCAAAAAATAAATATTGTACATATTGGGGATTCGCATATTCAGAGCGATTTAATGACCAATGAAATTAGAAAGAACTTACAGCAAAAGTTTGGAAACGGCGGACGGGGTTTTGTTTTTCCATATCAACTGGCAAAAACAAACGGTTCTTATAACGAACGCTTTTATTCGAACAGAGCCTGGGAAAGTTATCGAAATATACATCCTTTCAAAAAACTTCCGGTTGGCTTAAGCGGAATTGCGCTTTGGAGAGACAATGATGGTTTTGCAGTCGAATTACATATTAAAGATGATGCTTATAAATTTAATTCTATTTATATCATTACTCCGCAAAATCAAAATATGTTCAATTTGGCGATTTCTTCCCAAACCAAAACAATTCAGTCTACAGAGCCAAAAATCATAACACACAAGATTAAAAAAGGGGAAGCCATTTCGACCATTGCTGATAAATATAATATTTCAATCGCCGATATAAAAAAGGTCAATCACCTAAAATCAAATAACATTCGTGCAGGCAGAACATTAAAGATCTTAACAAACGAAACAAGATCTAAAAATATTACCAGTTCAGAGTTTATTCCTTTGGATTTAGAATCAGATTCATTCTCACATTCTTATCATTCAGATAAAGCTTTAGATAAAATTTTTCTGATTCCAAATAAGAACTCCGAGAAATATGAGCTTAATGGTCTTTTTTTAGAAAAAGATGCTCCGGGAGTTATTTACAGCAGTATTGGAGTAAACGGAGCTAAATTTTCAGATTACAATAAATATCCGCTATTTTTTGATCAGTTTAAAGCCCTTCATGCTAATTTACTTGTTTTGTCATTAGGAACAAACGAAAGTTATGATCACATGGAAGCTGCTGATTATATAAAAGAATTACGTGAATTTATAAAAAAGATAAAAGAGCAAAATAGCAATGTGGCCATACTTGTTATGACACCGCCTCCCTCTTTACTTAAAGCAAGAAGACCTAATATTTATATTCATGAATATGCAAAAAACATTATAGAGGCCGCAAAAACAGATGGTTTTGCAGTCTGGGATTTATATGATGAATTTGGAGGAATGGACGGAATCCGAAATCTAAAATCAACAGGGTTAATTGGTCCTGATTGGGTTCACTATTCTAAAAAAGGATACGAAAAACAAGGAAACTTGTTCACTGAGGCATTTTTAAAAGCATATGATAATTTTAAATTAAAAAATTAAGTTGATTACAATTGATAGCATAAATAATTGGTTTGTTCAAAATTTTGGTGCAGTTACATTAGAACAGGCTAAAGGGTGGTTTATATATAATCCGGACGAAAAATTATTATTTAATACCGGATTATTCTTAGGGTTATTTCTCGTTTTTTATTTTGTGTATGCTTTTTTACGCAAAACATTTTATTTAAGATTAACGTATGTTATTCTCTTCTCGCTTTTCTTTTATTATAAGTCAAGCGGAATTTACTTTTTACTGCTATTACTTTCCTCTGTCGTCGATTATGGACTAAGTCAGGTAATTTACAAAGAAGTAAAAGACAGCCGAAAGAAAATTTATCTTGTAATAAGTGTAATCCTGAATCTGGGATTATTAGGTTATTTCAAATACATGAACTTTATGATTGTTACTTTCAATGATATGTTTCATGGTAACTATCAGCTTCATGATATTTTTCTTCCGGTCGGAATTTCGTTTTATACTTTCCAGTCGATGAGTTACATCATCGAAATTTATCGTGAAGAAATTAAACCAACAAAAAATTACATAGAATATTTGTTTTTCGTTTCATTTTTCCCGCAGTTAGTGGCCGGGCCAATTGTAAGGGCAAAAGATTTCCTTCCACAGATTTATCAAAAACTAAATTTGACTAAGCAGGATGTAAACAATGCTTTGTTTTTAATTATTGGCGGATTAATCAAGAAAACCGTAATCTCAAATTATATTTCGATAAACTTTGTCGATCGTGTTTTCGATACACCGATGAATTACACATCGTTTGAAAATTTAATGGCATCTTATGGATACGCAATTCAGATCTATTGCGATTTTTCCGGATACTCAGATATGGCAATCGGAATTGCTTTATTGTTAGGATTCAAATTGCCGGCCAACTTTAGAACACCATACAAATCAACTTCGATTACAGATTTCTGGAGAAGATGGCACATTTCGTTATCAACCTGGTTAAAGGACTTCTTATACATTTCTATTGGTGGAAACAGAGAAGGAACATTCGCAGGATTTTTATTTCCAAGTTTATTTTTCTTCGGATTGTTGCTTTGGGGAATTTCAAATGTAAAAGAAACTTTTATTCCGTTAACAATAGCAATTGGCGCAATCATAGTATTTTGTTTAACATTTTTACTTTCAAAGAAAAGAAACCAGACACTCGTAACCAATCTCAATTTGTTTACAACGATGCTTCTGGGCGGATTATGGCATGGAGCCGGAGCACAATTTATTGTTTGGGGAGCATTACATGGTTTGGCATTGGCTATTCATAAAATCTTTATGGAATTTTTTCCATCCAAAAAAGAGGGCAAAGGTTCAGGTTTATTATGGAAATTCTTCTCAATCGTATTTACATTTCATTTTGTCGTTTTCTGTTGGATTTTCTTCCGTGCACGAGATTTCGAAACAGCTTTGCAGGTAATTAATAATATAGGTCAGTTAACTTTTGAACCGGATCATTGGCAAGCAATTGTATTAGGATATAAAAATGTGTTTTTATTAATGTTGTTTGGATACGTTTGGCATTTCCTGCCGGAAGTTATCACTTCAAAAATGAAACTTGTTTTTGATAAAACCCCTTTAATAGGAAAAGCAATTGTTTTAGGTTTTGTTTACTGGATTGTATATGCAACAGCAGTTGCCGGTTCACAGCCGTTTATTTACTTCCAGTTTTAAATTTTAAAAGATTCAAAGACACAAAGTTACAAAGGCGCAAAGGTTTATTCTTTGCGTCTTTTTAATTTATAGCCATAAATTAAAGGATTAAAATGATTTTTAAAATCTGCCTAATCTGCTAAATCTGCCAGAGCTAAAGAATAATTTTAGCAATTTGGGAAATTAGTGTAATTCGTGGCAAAAAAAACTTAGCGCACTTTGCGTAAAACCTTGCGCACTTTGCGGTTAAATTGCACATAAATAAAAATTGCCTGAAATATCTAATTAGATTATCTTTGCATTTCAAATAAAGAAAATAGTATGTTTGATAATTTAAGTGATAAGTTAGATAAAGCGTTCCATATATTAAAAGGGCACGGTAAAATTACAGAAGTAAACGTAGCCGATACCTTAAAAGAAGTTCGTCGTGCCTTACTTGATGCCGACGTTAACTTTAAAATTGCTAAAGATTTTACAACCAAAGTAAAAGAAAAAGCAATTGGTCAGGACGTTTTAACAACGCTTCAGCCAGGACAATTATTGGTGAAGTTGGTAAAGGATGAGCTGACTGAATTAATGGGTGGTGATGTTGCCGGAATTAATCTTTCCGGAAATCCAAGCGTTATTTTAATGTCTGGACTTCAGGGTTCTGGTAAAACTACTTTCTCAGGAAAATTAGCCAACTTCTTAAAAACAAAGAAAAATAAAAAGCCACTTCTTGTAGCTTGTGATATCTACCGTCCTGCGGCGATTAATCAGCTTCATGTTGTAGGAGATCAAATAGGTGTTGAGGTATACTCAGAGCCAGAAAATAAAAATCCTGTTGAAATTGCTCAAAATGCAATTAAACACGCAAAAGCAAACGGGTTTAATGTAGTTATTGTCGATACTGCAGGTCGTTTGGCAGTAGATCAGGAAATGATGGATGAAATTGCACGTGTACACAAAGCAATTCAGCCACAGGAAACCTTGTTCGTTGTCGATTCTATGACAGGGCAAGATGCTGTAAATACAGCAAAAGCCTTCAATGATATCTTAAATTTTGATGGAGTTATCTTAACCAAATTAGATGGTGATACTCGTGGCGGAGCTGCAATTTCGATTAAATCGGTTGTAAACAAACCAATCAAATTTGTAGGTACTGGAGAGAAAATGGAAGCTATTGATGTTTTCTATCCAGATCGTATGGCTGAGCGTATTTTAGGCATGGGAGACGTTGTGTCGCTTGTAGAAAGAGCTCAGGAGCAATTTGACGAAGAAGAAGCAAGAAAACTTCAAAAGAAAATCGCTAAAAACGAATTTGGTTTTGATGATTTCCTAACGCAGATTCAGCAAGTAAAGAAAATGGGTAATATGAAAGATCTGGTTGGAATGATACCGGGTGCTTCAAAAGCCATGAAAGATGTAGAAATCGAAGATGATGCCTTCAAACATATCGAAGCCATCATTCACTCGATGACGCCAATCGAAAGAAGCAAACCTGCCATCATCGATGTAAAAAGAAAAGCCAGAATTGCAAAAGGTTCCGGAACCAAAGTCGAGCAGGTAAATCAGTTAATGAAGCAGTTCGACCAAATGAGCAAAATGATGAAAATGATGCAGGGTCCGGGCGGAAAAAACCTGATGAAAATGATGGGAGGCATGAAAGGAATGCCAGGCGGAATGCCGAGATAATAAAATTAAAAGTTTCAAGTTTTAGGTTTCAGATTATGAAACTAAAATTTGAAACTTTTTTCGATAAATAAATATAGTTTCGTTTCAACGTGAAACCTGAAACTTTAAACGTGAAACAAAAAGATAAACCTGAAACAACACAATGCAGCTATTAGACGGTAAAAAAACATCCAACGACATTAAAAACGAAATTGCAGCCGAAGTTCAATCCATAAAAGCAGCCGGAGGAAAAGTACCTCATTTAGCAGCAGTTTTAGTTGGTAACAATGGAGCAAGTTTAACTTATGTAGGAAGTAAAGTAAAATCATGTCAGGAAATCGGATTTGATTCTACTTTGGTAAGCCTGCCGGAAACCATTACCGAAGAGGATCTGCTTGCCAAAATAAAAGAGTTAAACGAAGATGATAATCTGGACGGGTATATCGTTCAGTTACCATTGCCAAAACATATCGACGAGCAAAAAATCTTACTAGCAATCGATCCTGATAAAGATGTAGACGGATTTCACCCAACCAATTTTGGCAGAATGGCGTTAGAAATGGAAAGTTTCATTCCTGCAACACCATTTGGAATTATGGAATTGTTGGAGCGTTATAAAGTAGAAACTGCCGGAAAACATACCGTTGTAATTGGAAGAAGCCACATCGTAGGCCGACCAATGAGTATTTTAATGAGCCGTAAAGGAAATCCTGGAGACTCGACAGTTACTTTGACACACAGCCGAACTAAAAACTTAGCCGAATTCACTAAAAATGCCGATATTATCATTACCGCTTTAGGAGTTCCGGAATTTCTAAAAGGAGATATGGTTAAAGACGGAGTTGTAATCATAGACGTTGGAATTACTCGCGTACAAGATGCATCAAACCCAAAAGGATACGTTATAAAAGGAGATGTTGATTTTGATGAAGTAAGCAAAAAGTCCTCTTTTATCACGCCAGTTCCTGGTGGAGTAGGACCAATGACAATTGCGATGTTGCTTAAAAACACACTTTTAGCAAGAAAAATGAGAAGCGCGAAAAAATAATTTTTTCAATCAAATAATAAACAAAGCCTATTCAATCGAGTAGGCTTTGTTGTTTTATATACTTTGGGCGTGACCGTATTTACAAAAGGCGCTATTTAACAAGCCGTTTATGCGCGCCTTTTCACAAATACGGTCGGGCTATCCGCGCTACTTCGGTAGCCAGCTCCTATCCCTCACGCAGCTATCGTATCAAAACAAAACTCATGCCTTCAAGGTTTTAAAGCCTTGTAGTATGCGTTTTATTATATGTAAAATAAAAAACTCAAATTTTATTTGTCAATTCAAAATAAATAATAACTTTGTAGTGCAAAGTACTTTAATTATGAATCAAAAGCACCAAGAAGATTTAGCACATATTCGTTCCATGATGGAGCGCTCTTCCAGATTTATATCTTTAAGCGGACTTTCGGGAGTTTTCGCGGGACTTTCGGCTTTAATTGGAGGATTATATGTCTACCAGTTGTTTAAAGCAAAGGGTATGGATTATTTAAAAGACGACCACAGATTGTATTCGGCTAATTTGGTTTCAGAATTATTTTGGATCGGTATTGTGATTATGATTTGTGCATTTGCGTTCGGAATCTTTTTCACCATTAGAAAAAGCCGAAAATATAACTTACCAATCTGGACTTCGGCTACAAAAAAAATGCTGTTCAATTTAGCTGTTCCTTTAGTAACAGGAGGAGTGTTTTGTCTGGCCTTAATGTATCATGGTTACTTTGGTTTAGTTGCACCATCGACTTTAATATTTTACGGACTAGCTGTTATAAATGCTGAAAAATATACTTTTTCAGATATAAAATATTTAGGATTCTCGGAGCTTTTATTAGGATGTATTGCGCTCTTTTATATTGGATATGGTTTAATATTTTGGATTTTAGGGTTTGGAATACTGCATATTTTATATGGATTAGTGATGTTCAAAAAATACAAATAATCCAATGGGAATCATTGATAAACTAAATAAAGATTTTGAAAGCCGTGTCAGATTGGGTATTATGTCCGTTCTGATGGTTAACGACTGGGTAGATTTTACCGAGATGAAAACGCTTTTAAATATCACCGATGGTAATTTAGCAAGTCATTCTTCTGCATTAGAAAAATCAGAATATATCGAAGTTAAGAAAGAATTTGTTGGCAAAAAGCCCAAAACATCTTATCAGGTAACACCGCTTGGCCGCGCGGCGTTCAAAGAACACCTTTCTTATCTCGAAAAATTAATGAAATCCTAATAACTATATTTTTTTGTCTAATAACTTTGAAATACAAAGTACTTTTAATTTAATAAAAATGAAAAAACATCAAATCATTTTAGCTTGTACAGTACTGTTTACAGTTCTTTTTTACAATCAGTCTCCCGGGGTTAATCTGGGTATTTTTGGCGTAATATTAACGCTTTTAGTTAGTTACTTTTTTCAGGAAAAATTTGTCGACAGATCGCATTTGGTTCTGGTTGTAACTTCTATCTTATCTTGTTTTGCTTTTGCCTGGTATGGAGATGCCGCTTCGTTTTTTGCTTTAGCTCTATCAATCCTGTTTTTGCAGTTTAAAACTCAGGATGGCGAACTTAAAATCATACAGCTTTTTCCGTTGATATTTTTAAACGGATTTACTTCGTTTGGACGCGTTTTTATTTTTAGCCAATGGCTTCCGGAACGAAAAATCCATAATGATTTTGCAAAAAAACTGGTAGCCTTTGTAGTTATTCCGGTATTATTTTTAGGATTGTTTTTTATTGTTTATTCTTTTGGTAGTGATCATTTTTCATCATTATTTACAGATTATACACTGGATATCAATATCTTTCAGCTCATAGTAATAAGCCTGCTTGGATTTTATATTTCATTTAGTTTCTGGAATTACTGGGTGCCGGATGAGTGTTACGAATTCAATCCAAAGTTAAATAATGAATTCACCAACATTAACGAAGTAAAAAATCAAAGTACATTTTCATTTTTAGATCTTGAATTTGAAAGAAAAAGCGGCGAAATTACATTGTTTCTGTTGAATATTATGCTTTTGGTTTTCATTGGAACCTATAATTACGAGCAGTTTTTTGAAGTAATCAAAAAAACAAGTTTAAGTGCAGATACACATGAACGTGTAAATGCTGTGATCTTTTCTATACTAATGGCGGTTGGCGTGATCTTATTTTATTTTAAAGGTGGATTTAATTTTGACGAAAAATCAATAGTCTTAAAAAGACTGGCTAAAATCTGGATCGCTTTAAATATCGTTTTGATTGTTAGTGCTATCATCAAAAACTCAGAGTATGTTTCTTTCTTTGGTTTAACCTATAAACGTTTGGGAGTATATGCTTTTTTAATTTTGGCAATTATTGGCTTAATGTACTCTTTTCTAAAAATTTCAAAGAAAAAAACAAATGCGTACTTAGTAAATCAAATGGTTTGGTATTTCTATGCAATAGTTTTAATTTGCAGTTTTGTGAATTGGGGAAATCTCATCACAGTTTATAATATCTCAGTTAATAAAGGTGTTGAGCCAAAATTTTTAAGTAGCTTAAATTTTAATGAAGATGCACGTCAGGAGTATTTTGAGAAGAATAATTTATACGGAGGACAGGATGAAATTAATAGGGATGTTTTAATTAAAGAATATCAAAACTCGACTTTTTTGTCAAAAGCTTTATATTACGAATTCTTGAAAAATAAATAAACATAAAAAAAATCCCAATCATTTGGGATTTTTTTTATGTTTAATAATCTCCTTTTTTCTTAAATCGGGGATCATATTTTGAAATAAATTCGGTTCTTCTGGTTGGAGGAGTTTTAGTAGCTTCAACTTTTGGTAAACTCGCTTCCTCGGTTTTACTCGATGGCTCAATCAATTCGTTTAATTCTTTAATCTCATCATCAGTTAAATCGCGATAACGGCCAACCGGAATATCCAAAGAAATATTAATGATACGAATACGTTTCAATGCCGTTACATCATAACCTAAATATTCAGTCATTCTACGAATCTGACGGTTTAAACCTTGCGTTAAAATAATCTTGAAAGTATATTTGCTAATTTGCTCTACTTTACATTTTCTGGTAACCGTATCCAAAATCGGAACTCCATTTCCCATTCGTTGTATAAAACGATCTGTTATTGGTTTGTTTACAGTAACCGTATATTCTTTTTCATGATTGTTTCTGGCACGTAAAATCTTATTTACAATATCACCATCATTCGTCATAAAAATTAATCCTTCACTCGCTTTATCCAGTCTTCCAATAGGAAAAATACGTTTAGGATAATTAATATAATCCACAATATTGTTTCGAACTTCAAGATTTGTGGTACATTCAATTCCAACCGGTTTGTTAAATGCCAGATACACCATTTTTTCGTGCTTTTCCACGATTAACTTTCCATCTATGCGTACTTCATCATCAGGAGAAACTTTAGTCCCCATTTCCGGCACAACACCATTTATTGTCACTCGTCCTTCTTCAATCAATTTATCAGCTTCGCGACGAGAACAATAGCCGGTTTCTCCAATAAATTTATTCAGACGTTTTAAATTCTCTTCCATACTGCAAAAGTAGGTAAAATTTAAATTTTAGACTTTAGATTTTTAAAAGCTTTGTGTTTTAAAAAAAAACTTAGAACCTTAGCAACTCAGAATTTTAGAATCTTAAAAAAACTTTAAGCCTTTTACCCATGAAACTCAGAACTGTCTTCCGGAGTTTCTTTTCTTTCAAACATACCGTAATCACGAACAACCGATGCGATTCTTAAATGATAATCTTTAAAGATCTCATTTCGTCCTTTTGATTGTGCTGATCTGTGTATTTCAAGATTTCGCCATTGCTGAATACTTTCTTCATCTTTCCAAAATGATAATGACAAGACCTTTTCAGGATTAGTAAAACTCTGAAAACGTTCGATCGATATAAATCCTTCGATATGATCTAATTCCGGGCGAAGTTTTGCAGCAATATCTAAATAGTCTTCTTTTTTTCCTTCGTTAGGAATAACTTCAAAAATTACGGCTATCATATTTTAATTTTTATTGTAATGAAATCCAGATCGCTTTTGGTAATCTGGCATTGATTATTGGTTCGTATTGAATCGTGTTTTCTAAAAGTACAACAGTTTTATATTGATTAAATAAAAAACACAAAGCTTCTGTGGCTAAATGAATTGAAAAATATTTTGCCAGACACTCATGGCCTCCAATTCCAAAAGTTAGATTTTCGTTGTTTGTATTTCTCCAGATATCAAAATTTATCTCATTTTTGAATTTTTTTGGGTCACGGTTGGCCGATGCAAGTACGACTAATATCGAATCATTTTTCTTAATAAGGCTTTCGCCGATGACAATATTTTCAGTAGCAATTCTTCTGGTATTATGAATAGGAGGATCAAACCTCAAAGTTTCGACCACTGATTTTTCTATTTCGGATTTGTTTGAAAAAGTATGGTTTTTAAGAATTTGTAGTAATGAATTGCTGAGAATTCCCCGGCCGGCATCAAAACTCTGAATCAGTAATCCAATTAAATTGCTAATGCACATTGTTTTAATATCGTCTGGCGAAAGATTTTCTGATTTATAAATTTTCACTACCAAAGGTTCATAGAAATTTAAAGAAGAAAGTCGTTTTTCTACAATTGAAAAGATTTCTTCAGAAACAGCATTAATCCACTTTATCTGTTCTTCTGTTTTGCCCGGAAGCATAATTTTAGTAAAAGATTCCATCTTCTCAGAAATAAAATCAGATTCAATTTTTTCAAAACCAAAACTCTGTAAAAGAACTAAAACCGGTAATTTTTTACACACCAAATTTACCCAATCGAGTCTGTTAGTACTTAAATTATTTTCTAATAATTGAGAAATGATATTATGGTTATCGACAGATTTCATGTTTGAGAATAACAACATGGCGATTTCTCTTGAAATTTGATGCTGAATTCCATTTGATAATCGGGTTAGGTTGTTTAAAATTTGTAAAGCATGCTTGTTCAGTTTTTGTGCATTGTCAGGATTTACAATTGGAATCTGAGCTTTGGGGTTTTTTAAAATTGAAATGCAATCTTCATAAGAATATATTGCCCATATCTTATTGGTTTCATCCCAATAAACGGGATGTTTTTCTAACATGGCTTTGTATATCGAATAAGGATCGTTTGTTTCAGATTGAAGGAATAAAGTGGTAAACATATAAACTTATTTTCTTTCAAAGTTATTTAACTTTACAAAGCAATACTTCATCCTGCGCTTAACTATGAAAATACTTTAATGGAAGATCAATTTATAAAAACAGCATCTTTAATTGGTGATCCTACACGTGCCTCAATTTTGTGGACATTGTTGGATGGGAGAGCTTTTACAGCAACAGAACTGGCTGTAGCAGTCAATACGTCTCCGCAAAATATAAGCATGCATCTTGGAAAACTTCTTGATGCCGATTTGCTTTGTGTAGAAAAACAAGGCCGTCATAAATATTACAGGTTTTCGAATAAAGAGGTTGCCTACGCGCTTGAAGGAATGGCAAATCTGGTTCCTAAAATAAAAAATTCCTCAAATAATAAAACGGAACAGTATCCTCCAATGAAATTCTGCAGAACCTGCTACGATCATCTGGCCGGAAAAATTGGAGTTGCTTTAGCCGATAGCTTATTGGAACAAAAAATAATTGTTCAGGCAAATAATGTTTTCGAAATTAGTTCAGAAGGAGAAAAATGGTTTTCTGATTTTGGAGTTAACTTAGAAGAAGCTCAAAAACAAAAACGAATATTTTTAAAGCCATGTCTCGACTGGAGCGAAAGAAGAAATCATATTGCCGGATCTGTTGGTGCCTTATTGATGAATAGAATGCTGGAACAAGACTGGATTAGAAGAACTTCAAATTCAAGAGCAATAATCATTACCGGAAAAGGAGAAAAAGAATTGTTGAAGTATTTTAAGATAGTTATTTAGAGACTGTTTGTCATTCTGAATGAAGCCTAAGAAACTTTCAGAATCTCTGCACAGAAAATTGTCAATCTTTGTCAGGCTGCCTGAGTTTCTTAGGCTTCGTCTGGAATTACAACGTAAAGCGTTGAAATAACCTTTGAAACTCTGTATGTTTTAACCTAAGGAAATAAAAACTCAATCACTTTTTGGTACAATTCATCATCATGCATTCCGTGCCCCAAACCATTTGTTTCAATAAACGTACTATTTTTCCAATTGCTTGCTATTTTTTTTCCTTCTTCAAAAGCCACGATTTTATCCGAAGTGTCATGAGCAACGAAACCAGGAATATTGAATTCTGAAGCAAATTTTTGTCCGGAGAAGTCTTCCAGTTTAAAGTTGAAACGGTGAATAAATTTACTTTCTAAAAGTGAAAGCATTTTAGTATTCAGACTTAACATCGAAATATAATTGTCAATTAGTGTTTTCAAATCAGATGGTGCTCCCAGAATAACCATTTTGTTGATACTGGTATTCGGGAACAAATATTGATGGTAAACACAAGCTGCACCACCAATAGAGTGACCTATAATAACAGTTGGCTGGTATTTTTCTACAGCTTTATTTATGAATTCAGAATACAACGGAACATTGAATTCTTTGCCACTGCTTTGTCCGTGAGCCGGAGCATCAATAGCAATAATGGTACTTCCGGATTTTTGAAGATGCGGCAAGGTTTTTTTCCAGCGCGAAGCATTGCTTTCCCAGCCATGAACTAACAAAATTTTGGTTTCATTTCCTTTCCAGATATAAGTCTGAAAATGATGTTCGTTATGATGAAACGTTTCTGTTTCTGTATTTCTTAATACTTTAGGTAAGCTGTCTTTTTGTAATCTTCCAATTCTGGGCTGGCTAAAAAGCGCATAAGAAAGTGCTAAGGCTTTTTGTGGGCGAACATAACTTAAAAAATTAATATATTGTCCAACCGATTTTAATGTAATGAAACGAATTCCTTTTTTAATTCCCAAAGTAAATGGTTTAATGATAATATTATATTCGGAACCTGATTTGAAAAAACATTTGCCGCGACTCGAGCGACAGTAAACAGGCGAAGTAATTACACAAATTTAGCACGAATTTTTTATTCTTAGGATATAAAAAATAGTGAAATTAGCGAAATTTGTGACGGTAAATTTCGGGCAAAAAAAAAGTCCCGATAAAATCGGGACTCGTATTTAGAATTTTGAGAACAATTGTTCCATTTTTTCTTTTTCTTCATCTGCTAAAGCAGTATCAACTAAAATTCTTCCAGAGTGCTCATCAGTAATGATTTTCTTTCTTGAAGCAATTTCAACCTGAGTTTGTGGTGGAATTGTAAAGAAAGATCCTGCAGAAGCTCCTCTTTCGATAGAAACTACAGCTAAACCGTTACGAACACTGCTTCTGATTCTGTTGTAAGCAGCTAATAATCTGTCTTCGATTTGTGAAGCAAATTCAGCAGATTTCTCAGATAAGAAGATTTCTTCTTTTTGAGTTTCAGCCATGATCGCATCCAATTCAGATTTTTTATGTTTTAAGTGCGAACTTTTAGCGTCAAGTTTTTCTTTTAAATTAGAAATAACTTCTTTTTTATGTTCGATAGAAGCTTTCATTTCTTTGATTTGCTTTTCAGCTAATTGAATTTCTAATTCCTGAAATTCAACCTCTTTAGTCAAAGAATTAAATTCTCTGTTATTGCGAACTGATTCTTGTTGTTTTGTGTATTTTTTGATAACCTCTTTGTGCTCATCAATCGCATTTTTTTTCGATTTGATAAGATCTTCAATAACCTCAAGTTCACTTTTCAGTTTCTCTGAACGCGTGCTTAAACCTGCAACTTCATCTTCTAGATCTTCCACTTCTAAAGGAAGTTCACCTCTCACGTTTCTGATTTCGTCAATTCTAGAGTCAATAAGCTGTAAATCGTATATTGCTCTTAACTTGTCCTCAACACTTAATTCTTTCGTATTCGCCATATTCTATAAGTACTTAACTGGATTTGTATTTTCTTCTGATAAAATGATGGCAAAATTAAGGATTTTTTTTCGAAGAAAATCAACAATATAGTTTTTTGTATAGCGTTCGCTCTCAAAATGACCAATATCCGCTAAAAGAAGTCGGTTTTCTGCTTCATAAAACTGATGGTATTTTAAATCTGCTGTTAAAAAAGCATCAGCTCCGGCCTGAATTGCATTTTTTATAGCAAAACTTCCGGATCCTCCTAAAACAGCAACTTTTTTGATTTTTTTTCCTCTAAAAGCCGAATGACGAATACCATCGGCAATCATTTTATCTTTTACAAAAAACAGAAAATCTTTTTCGTCCATTTCTGTTTCAAATTCGCCAATCATGCCTAAGCCAATGTTTTGATGCGTATTTTTTAAATCATAAATTTCATAAGCCACTTCTTCGTAAATATGATTTGAGAATAAGGCTTTTAGGATTTTAGATTGTAAGTGTTTTTCAAAAATAACTTCAATTTTGATTTCGGTTCCGGTATGTAATTTACCTTTTTCGCCAATTACAGGATTACTGTTCTCATTGCCCTGAAAAGTAAAAAAACCTTCGGTGTTAAAACTACAATTGTCGTAATTGCCAATGGTTCCTGCACCAGCCTGAAACATGGCATTTCGAACTTTTTCGGCATTATCAGGAGTGGTGTAAGTAACTAATTTTTGAATAAAACTCTGCTTCGGAATCAGAACTTTGGTATTTATTAAGCCTAAAGCATCACAAAATATTTTATTAACACCTGCCGAATGATTGTCCAGTGCAGTATGAACGGCGTAAATGGCAATATCATTTTTGATCGCCTTTAGGATTGCGCGTTCGACATAATTTTTGCCTGTAATTTTTTTAATCCCGGAAAATAAAATTGGATGAAAACACACTACCAAATTGCAGTTTTTGCTAATAGCTTCGGCGATTACATTTTCTAAGGCATCATGACAAACCAAAACTCCTGTACTTTCTGTTTCAGTATCGCCAACTAAAAGTCCAACATTGTCAAAATCCTCGGCGTAAGGCAAAGGTGCCATTTCTTCGAGAACTGCTATTATTTCTTTGATTTTCATTTTTTACTTTTGTTTCAGATTTTTAATTTCAAGTTTGATGCAGAAGCACGAAACTTTTAACCTGAAACAAATTAACGAAAAAAATTATACTTTCGTAAAATGAACTTACTTCGAAAAATACTTTTCCCATTTGCTGTTTTATACGGATTTATTACCACTATCCGGAATTATCTTTTTGATAAAGAAATTTTGAAATCAACTTCGTTTGATGTTCCGGTTATTGCGGTTGGAAATTTAAGTGTTGGCGGAACCGGAAAAACACCTCAAATTGAATATTTGATTCGGTTATTGTCTGATAAATATAAAATTGCAACGCTTAGCCGCGGATATAAAAGAAAGTCAGAAGGTTTTGTTTTGGCCAGCACAGAGTCAAATGCCGAAATTTTGGGTGATGAACCTTTTCAGTTTTATCAAAAATTTCCCAATATTCAGGTTGCTGTTGATGCAAACAGAACAAACGGAATTATGCAATTGCTTTCGCAGAATGAAAAACCGCAGGTTATTTTACTGGATGATGCCTATCAACACCGAAAAGTAAAAGCAGGATTTTACATTTTATTGAGTTCGTATGATGATTTGTATGCAGATGATTTTATGCTGCCAACAGGAAATTTGCGTGAGAGCAGGAGCGGAGCCAACAGAGCCAAAATTATCATTGTAACAAAATGTCCAAAAGATTTATCAGATAAAGAGCAGGAAGAGATTTGGCTGAAATTAAAGATTACCTGTTCGCAACAAATTTATTTTACCTTTATTGATTATGATGATTTTATTTATGGTGAAAATCAAAAAATAGACGTGAATGAAATTAAATCTGAAACAAAATTACTTTTGGCGGGAATTGCAAAACCAGCACCATTTTTTGATTATTTAAAAAATGAAAATGATGAATGTCTGACTTTTCCGGATCATCATAATTTTACAGAGACTGATTTAGATTCGATTCAGAACAAAGCCCAAAACAAAAAAATCATAACAACAGAGAAAGATTATGTTCGGTTAAAAGATTCTAAGCTTGTGTCGCAATTGTACTATTTACCTATTAAAAGCACTTTTATCAAACATCAGCAAAATTTTGATGCTACTATTTTAAACTACGTTAAAGAGAGTTTAGATTCTTGATTTTAAGAGCCTAAAAAATTAGTCAAAAAATTTAGCAATAATACTGTAAAATTCGTCCGGAACAAACGGTTTTGTAATTACATCATTCATTCCAAAAGAAAGTAGCATATCTCTGTTTTCGTCAAGCGAAATTGCCGTCAAAGCAATAATTGGAGTAGTTTTATCAAACTCCCGAATTAATTTAGTTGCAGTTGTTCCGTTAATTCCGGGTAAATGAACATCCATTAACACCATATCAAAACGTTTTACTTTCAGGAGTTCAACAGCATCCTCGCCATTATCGATGATTTCGCACGAAATTGCTTTGTTTTCAAGCATTTTACGGGTAATCATCTGATTGATTTTGTTGTCCTCAATCAACAAAATTGATTTGTGTTTTAACTGCTTATCGTTGTAAGGTTTTGCTTCTTCTGCCACTTCCAGAGGTTCTTTGTTAATCTTAAAATTCAATTTGAAGGTAAAAGTAGATCCTTTGCCTACTTCACTTTTTAGTTTTATTTCGCCACCTAAAAGCTCAATTAGCTTTTTAACGATCGTAAGTCCTAAACCAGTTCCTCCGTATTTTCGATTCACTTCTATCGATCCTTGTGAGAAACTTTCAAAAACCGTTTGTAATTTGTCTTCCGGGATGCCAATTCCGGTATCTACAATTTCAAAATATATTGTTGCCGTATCTTCTTCTTCGGCATATAGTTTTGCAATAACATTAACATTTCCGTTTTGAGTGAATTTTAGAGCATTGTTGATTAAGTTTAATATGATTTGAGATATTTTAGTTGGATCACCAATCAAATTATTTGGGATAGCTTCGTCTATTTCAAGATTAAAATAGTTTTTATTAGCAGTAGCCAGCTCTTTTAATGAGCTTTGGATATTGAATAGCAATTCTTTTAGGTTGAAACTAATGTTTTCTACTTCAACTTTTGTCGAGTCTATTTTGTTTATTTCCAGAATTTCGTTAATAAAAGTAGTGAGATAGTTTCCGGAGAACTTCAACGATTCTAAATATTTTAATTGTGTTTTTTTGGGATTGTCTTCCAGAAGTAAATGTGTAATTCCGTTAATCGCATTAAGTGGAGTCCGGAGTTCATGACTCACAGTCGATAAAAATTCAGATCTGGCTTTTGAGGCTTTTTCGGCTTTATTTTTGGCCAGGATAAGCTCTTTGTTTTTTTCTCTTAAAAGTAAATTATTCTGATTTCGGATAATATTGTTTTTGTACAAAGCCAAACTCAAAAGCGATAAAATCGAAATAAGAGCAATGGCCAAAATACTAACCAATTTAGAATAACGGTAGGTTTTTAACTGAATTTTTTCTTCGCTCTCGCGTTTGATCGTATTGCTTAAAGATTCATTTTTCTTGAATTTTTCAAACTCATTTTGATCCAGTTTTGTATTTTTTAATTTTAAAATATAATTTTCTAACTGATAATGTTCGTCTAAATATGAGTAAGCCAGATCAAAATCTCTATTCTGTTTGTAATACTGACTTATAGCTAAGACGATTTTTGATTTCTGAGTCAGATTATTGCTTTTGGCATTATAATCTAATGCATTATCAAAATAAATCATTGTCGAATCATTTCGTTTGAGCTGCGTTTCAATCAAGCCAAGTTGATAATACGAATCGGCTTTAGTCTTTAAAATGAAAGGATTGTCAGGTTTTTTGGTTATTTTACGAAAAAGTTCTGATGCCAATGATAAGTCTTTGTTTGCCTTAAAAGCCATGGCTTTTTGGTAGTTTAAAACCTGGGCATGATCAGCAATTTTTAATTCATCTAAAAGAGCTGTGGCTTTTTTGTAGTAAATGTCGGCAGTTTCATAATTGCCTTTTGCTGTATTGGTTACGCCAATATAATGCAAGGCCAGAGCTTTGGTACAGGTTGGTTTTACTTTGTCAAACAAAGAAACACTTTTGTGAAAATTTTTAAGTGCTTCTTCGTAGTTTTTCTGGTGGTAGTAGATTTTGCCAAGTTTAAAAGTCTGATTGGCTAAATTTTCTTCCTGATGATTGGTTTCGGAAAAAACAATTGACTTTTTGGTGTAGTAAAGTGCCTGATTATACTTTTTATTATTAAGATTTGTATCTGTTAGTTTGTTATAATAGAAAACACTGTCTGTACTCTTTTTAGGCTGGGAGTACAAATATGAATTAAGAAAACAAAAAACAATAATAAATAGGTATTTCATGTATGGCAATGCTTTTACAATGAATCTTATGTTTTTCTTATACGCAAAATCAAATCGATTAACCTTGACGAATAGCCAATTTCGTTATCATACCAACCCACAACTTTTACCATTTTATCAATGACAGAAGTTAATTGTGCGTCAAATAAACACGAATGTGTATTACCAATTACATCAACAGAAACAATAGGATCTTCTGTATAATCTAATATTCCTTTTAAATTTGTTTTTGAGGCTTCTTGAAATGCTTTATTTATTTCTTCAATTGTAACAGCACGTTTTACATTAAACGTAATATCTGTTAATGAACCATCAGGAACAGGAACTCTAATTCCGCAGCCCCCTATTTTTTCATGCAATTTAGGAAAAATTTTTGTTAATGCCTTAGCTGCACCTGTAGTTGTTGGAACAATTGACTGACTTGCACCTCGCGCGCGGCGTAAATCCTTATGTGGCTGGTCGTGAAGACTTTGGTCTGTGGTGTAAGAATGTATCGTTGTGATATAAGCCTGCTCAATTCCGCACAATTCTTCGATGATTTTTATCATCGGAGCAGCGTTATTTGTGGTACAACTTGCATTTGAGACTATGTTTTCATTTCCGTCCAGAATGTTTTCATTTACTCCTAAAACTACTGTTTTGATGGTGTCTACTTCTGAAGGCGCAGAAAGGATTACTTTTTTTGCTCCCGCTTCGATATGCGCATTCAGTTCTTCATGCGTTTTATATTTTCCGGTTGATTCAATTACAAAATCAATATTATGGCTTTTCCAGTCTAACTTTGAAATGCTTTTTTCATGAAAAAACAAATAATGAATATCATCGACAATAATTCCTTTTTCGTCATGACTAACTTTAAAAGGTAAAACTCCGTGAATACTGTCGTATTTTATCAAATGCGACATAGTTTTGTTATCAGCAATGTCATTAATTGCAACGACTTCAATTTCAGGATGGTTTAGAAGTAAACGAAATAAATTTCTGCCAATTCTTCCAAAACCATTTATGGCAATTCTAGTTTTCAAACTTTTCGTGTATTCGGTTAATAATCTGTTGGTGTAATTGATTTTATTTAATCAAACCAACAGACCATTAGATTTTTTATAAAATGTGTTTTTGTGCTTTGTATGAAGAACGAACTAATGGCCCGCTTTCAACATGACGGAAACCTAATTCAAGACCAAACTTTTCGTATTTGGCAAATTGATCAGGCGTGATAAATTCTTTTACAGGTAAATGTTTTTTACTTGGCTGAAGATATTGGCCAATAGTAACAACATCAACATTTGCATTACGTAAATCCGTCATCGTCTGGAAAACTTCTTCTTCAGTTTCTCCAAGACCTAGCATGATTCCGGATTTTGTTCTGTTGATTCCTTTTTCTTTCAAATAACGTAAAACTTCTAAACTGCGATCGTATTTAGCCTGAATACGAACTTCACGAGTCAAGCGGCGAACCGTTTCAACATTATGTGATACAACTTCAGGATTTGCTTCTACAATACGGTCCAGATTTCTTTCGATTCCCTGAAAATCAGGAATTAAAGTTTCAAGAGTAGTATTTGGGTTCATTCGGCGAATGGCCTTTACGGTTTCGATCCAGATAATAGATCCGCCGTCTTTCAGGTCGTCTCTGTCTACACTTGTAATTACAGCATGTTTAATATTCATTATTTTTATCGAACGCGCTACTTTTTCAGGCTCATCCCAGTCTACCGTTTCCGGTCTGCCGGTTTTTACACCACAAAATCCGCAGGAACGTGTACAAACGTTTCCTAAAATCATAAAAGTTGCGGTACCTTCTCCCCAGCATTCTCCCATATTTGGGCAGCTTCCTGAGGTGCAGATTGTGTTTAAGCTGTATTTATCGACTAAACCACGAAGTTCAGTATATTTTTGTCCAATAGGAAGTTTAACTTTTAACCATTTAGGTTTTGCAGGCGGTATATTTTCAATGACTGTTTCCATATATCAAAATTCAAAGCACAAAGATACGGAATGTAGTTTATTTGATGATTTGTTTGTGACTTAATTTGGTAGCAGGATTTTGGGAATTTTAAGAAATTGTTTTTTGTAATTGTTTCATACAGATGTTAAATTCTTATTTTTAAAGTAGAATATAGATTTAAAAAAATAATTTTTGTCTGATAAATTGTGCCAGATGAATAATTTACTGTATCAGGTTGATTTTTACTCATTTAAAAATTATACCTTTAATTGTTAAAAAAATAACTTTAAAGGAATAAAGTTGAGATTTTATTTGTAGTACATTTGATGTTAAATTGTAATAGTATAAAACATGAAAAAGAAATTTATTGTATTAGGAGTTTTGTTTGCCACTTTTGGTTTTACTAGAATGAATGCCCAAATTAATTTTGGCGAAAAAGCGTTGGGAGCCGTTCAAAAAGGAGTAAGTGGTTTTACTTTTAGTAATGCCGATGCAGCAGCTTTGTCTAAAGCAGCAGTTGATAAAATGGATGCAGAGCATGAAATTGCAGCAGCAACAGATCCTTACACTTTACGTTTAAACAGAGTTTTTGGAAAACATACAGCCGGCGAAGGTTATACTTTGAACTATAAAGTATATAAATTGAAAGAAGTAAATGCATTTGCAACTGCTGACGGAAGTGTTCGCGTATATTCAGGTTTAATGGATATTATGGATGATAATGAATTGCTTGCAGTTATTGGACACGAAATTGGTCACGTTGCCAATCACGACTCACAAGATGCAATTAAAGCAGCTTACAGAAAAGAAGCTTTGTTAGAAGGTGCTGCTTCACAATCAGCTACTATTGCCAGCGTTACGGACAGTCAATTAGGGAAAATTGGAAGTGCGATAATAGACAGCAAGTTTAGCCGTAAACAAGAAGCAGAAGCTGATTTGTTTTCGTACAATTTTTTAAAGAAAAACGGTTACAATGTAAATGCCGAAGAATCTGCCTTTAGAATTCTGGCTAAAATGAGCGAAGGAGCAGAATCTTCATTTATTGATCAAATGATGAGTTCGCATCCGGATTCTAAGAAAAGAGCTGATGATGCAAAAGCAAGAGCAGAAAAAGATGGTTTGTATAAGCCTTATGTACAGCAAAAAATAGTGAATACTGCACCTGCAACGACTAAGAAAGCTACAACGGCTAAAAAAACAACTGCAAAAAAGAAATAGTAGTTTGTAATTCAAATAAAAAACGGCAGATTGTATAATCTGCCGTTTTTGTATAATTTGATTAACCTAAAACATGATGTGCTAAAACTTTTTGCACTTCGTAAACGTTTACCGATTTATTGAATTGTTTTACAATGCTTGGATTTAGTTCGCTTGAAACCCAGATTTTTAATTCGGCATCAAGATCAAAAGTTCCGGCAGTTTCTACACTAAAACGAGTAATATTTTTGTAAACAATTGATTTGTATTCTGTTTTACTCCCTGTTATTCCCTGTACATCAACCAGAATTAATCTTTTGTTGGTAAAAATAAAAGTGTCACGGATTAGTTTAAAACCCATTTCGATTTCTTCGTTGTCAGTTAAAAGCTGTCCGTATTTTTTAAGTAAATCTTCCTGGCTAACTGTGCCCGCATTACCCATAAGTGCTGAAAATATTCCCATTTCTTAGTTTTTATTTGATTGATTTTAATTCTGTTTAAGGAGTAGCAAAAGTAATTGATTTTGTTAAATTTTTGTGCCTGCTTTAAATTTAATTAAGATGGGAGTTATGAGTAATGAAATCATAAAAGCCGAAATTAGAGTTACAATACCATTTTCAAAAGTAGCATATTCCCAATGACCTAAAAATTTTAGAATACAGATTTTCAGAGTTAGAATTACTACTGTTATCCAGTTTTTGTTGTTAATCTATTGATGCTCATTTCTTTTTCATAAAAAAAGCAGAACCTAAGTTCTGCTTTTCTATTGTTATTATTCTGCTTCCGTTTTTATTGTTATTGGAAGATTGTATGCAGTTCGTACTGCTTTTCCGTTTAATACTCCCGGAATCCATTTTGTTTTTAGTGATTTTAAAACTCTGATGGCTTCTTTTCCAATTCCGTAACCAGGATCATTTTTTACCATAATATCAGTAATTGAACCGTCTTTTTCGATTACAAAAGAAACATACACTCTTAATGTTTTTTCAGCGTCCAATTCTGGTCTGTTGAAATTGTTTCCAACATAGGTATAAAATTTAGCCATGCCTCCAGGGAATTCTGGTAATTTATCAAGTGAACTTACAGGAAGAATAGTAGTTGCTCCAGGGTCAACGATTTCTGTAGTTACCGTATTGGTATTGCCACTTCCAGGTACCGCATTTTCTACAATTCCATTTCCCGGAACAGCATTTTCAGTAACAGTATTATTTTGTGCGTTAGTTGCAATCTTGTCTACTGCCTGCTCAGTGGTTACAACAACAGGATTTGATAATTGAGTTAAATCTGTTGCAGGACTTGCTGCAGCTTGTTGTTGCGGAACAACCGGTGCTGGCTGCTCTGGTTGTACTGGAATAGGAGTAAGATCTACAGGTGTTAGTGGTTCGCTAAAAACAGGTTCAGTCATTATAACAGGTTGCGACCTGAATTTATTAATCAGCATCGATACGCTTCCCAGAGTTGCCAGTAATAGCAAGCCCACAAATAGTGCGGTAATAGTTGTTTTGGAATTCTCCTGGCGTAATTGATACGCTCCGTACTCTTTGTTTTTGTTTTCGAAAACAAGATTGGTCCAGCTTGTTTCGTAGATACTTGATTTAGACATGATTAATGGATTTTAAGGTTAAGTAACATTAAATCATAAGCGATAAGGTTTTGGTTTTAGCTAACAACGTAAGTGTTGTTGTTTTTAGTGTGTTAATAATTTATTTTTTTAAGAGTAAATATGTGAATTTCTTGCTCTTTATCTAAAGATAGTAAATTATCTATTGCGTTCGATGATTTCTGCTAATAATTTTTTAGCGCGAAGTAATTTTACTTTAACGTTGCTTAACGGCTCGTCTATTTTAAGGGCTATTTCCTGATAGGTCATTTCCTGAAAGTAACGTAACTGAATTACTTCCTGATAATGTGGTTTTAATTCTTTGATGCACAGAAGTAAGCGCGAAAGGTTTTGCTCTTTAATCAATGCATCTTCTGCAGATGGGGTAGTGTCGGCAATATTATAAGCCTGCTGATCTTCGGCGTCGGTGATTTCTATAAAAAGACTGGTTTTCTTTTTGCGTAATAAATCAATGTAAACGTTTTTTGCTATAGCAATTAGCCAGGTGTTGAATTGAAATTCGGGATTATAACTGGCAATTTTATCAAAAGCTTTAGAGAAAGTTTCGATAGTAATATCTTCGGCAATCGTTTCGTTTTCGGTACGCTTTAACATAAAGCCGTACACTTCATTCCAAAAATAATCTAATAAAAAAGTAAAGGCGATCTGATCGCCTTTTTTAGCTTTTTCTATTTTAGAATTTATTTCCAATATACAGGTTTTGAAAAGATATTAGTTATAAAGATATTAATTTGTGTCAATATAAGCACGATTTCGACAACAGGAAACCAAATTTTAAGATCATTTTCTTTTAATTTACCGGCTGAGAACCCAACAACAATCCAGGCAACAGTATAACGGGTTGCCAAAATAGCCAGTACAGCAATCCATTGAAACTGGAAGGCCAAGAGGATAGTAACAGATATAAAGAAAAATAGCTGTGAAATAAAGAAGAGCCCTAATTGCATTTTATCAAAAAACTTATAGTATTGTGCCGTAGAAATATGTCTTCTTTTTTGAGTAAACCATTCTCTGTAGGTTTCTTTTGGTCTCGAATAGGTAAAACTTTCCGGTGTATATGAAATAGTAGTGTTGTTTTTGTTTGCTGCCTGATTAATGAATAAATCATCATCACCCGAGCGAACCTGAATATGTTCTATAAAACCGTTTACATTGAAAAACTCTTCTTTTTTATATGCCAGATTTCGTCCAACGCCCATATACGGAAATCCTAATTTTGTCCATGAAAAATATTGTAGAGCTGTTAAAACTGTTTCAAAACGGATGATTTTATTCAGGAAAGAACGTTCTATTTTTTCGTAACCACCGTAACCCAAAACAATTGTTTTGTTCATAGTAAATTGCGAAGTCATGGCAGTAATCCATTGTTTTGAAGTTGGATAACAATCAGCATCTGTAAATAATAAATACTCTTTTTTTGAAGCTTTGATTCCTAATGTTAAAGCGTATTTTTTATTGCCCCAAAATGCTTCATTATTTTGAACTTTTACCAGACGAATGTTTGAATATTGTTTCTCAAATTCTTCAAAAGCTTCTAAAGTTTCATCGCTTGAGGCATCGTCAATTAAAACAATTTCAAAGTCAGGATAATCTTGCTCTGCCAATAACGGAATGAATTTTTTTACGTTCTCTTCTTCGTTTTTAGCGCAGACAATCACTGAAACAGGCAGTTTTTTTTGTGTAATTTCTTGTGGTTTGGCAAAAGCAAACTTTCCAAAAATTCCTAAATAGTAGAAAACCTGGATAAAAACAATAGCAATAAAGAAGTAAAATAAAGTTATAAGCATCTGTTTTAATGTCTTTTAATTTTTGAATCTTGCGAGTGCAAATGTACTTATGAATTCCTAGATTTCAATGGCTAAAGCCTATTTACTTTCGGCATTTTGACATTTCTTTTGCAACAGCAATAGCCTGAGGGTTTTCGGTTTTTTCTAATTCAGAAATTATGTTTTTATAATTGTGGTCATCCCTGTTCTGTGATAGTTTTTTGGTTGCCTGAATTTCATCGATTTCAATCTCAAAACCAAAAATTCCTCTGGCTTCACGCATTGTTTTTGCAGATAAATTTTCAACACGCACAGGGTTTTCTGAATTAACCTCGTATTTATCAACCAGTTTTTTTAATTGTTCTATCGAAGTCGCTTCATCAACAATTTTTATTCGACCATAAACATGTACGGCTATATAATTCCAGGTTGGTACATTTTCATGATCATACCAGGAAGATGAAATGTAACTATGCGGACCTGTAAATACAGCCAGAATCTGATCATTTTCGGCAAAACCTTCAGCCTGCGGATTTAGTTTTGAAAGGTGTCCCTGCAAAATTTCTTTTCCATCAGCATTTACTTCAAGTTCAATCGGAACATGTGTGGCACATAATTTTCCGTGAGTCTGATTAATCAGAATACCAAAACTGTTTTCTTTTAAAAATGCTCTGATTTCTTCAGGGTTTTCGTTTTTGTATAAGTCAGGTGTGTACATTTTTTATGAATTTTGATTTAAAGATTTTCCCAGGCAAATTGCCTCAGGACGATCTGTATATTTTCCGTAATTAGGAATTATTTGATAACCTTGTTTTAAATAAAATTGAATAGCATCTTCATTTTTTACTCGTGTTTCTAAAACCAGATTTGTGTAATCAAGCGCTTTAGCTTTATCTTCTAAGAATGCTAAAATCGTTTGTCCAATTTTTTTTCCGCGATATTTAGAATACATTCGTTTTACTTCTCCGGTGTTGTTTTTAATTGGTCTTATGGCACCGCAGCCTATAATTTCATTGTCAACTTCTGCTATAGCAAATACAAATCTTGAATTGTCATATTCCCAATCCTCAAAAGAATCCTTCCCGTCACTTCCAAAACGAATATAAAGATTTTCCGATAATTCTTCTGTGATTTCCAAAACTTTTTCATTATTCGGATTCGCGATTTTTATAGAAATGCTTTGTTTCATCTGGATTGAAAAAAATGAGTTTTTGAGATTTATCATATTGCGCGAAGTTGGAATGCTTTACATATTAAAAAGGACTTCGGCTCTGCTCAGTCTGAAAATCTTGTTCATTTTGTTTTATATCACATTCACTTCGGCTTCGATATGAATTCCGAAAGTTTCAAAAACCGTTTTTTGAACTTCTTTTGAAACGGCTAAAATTTCCTGTCCGGTTGCATTTCCGTAATTTACCAAAACCAAAGCCTGATTTTTGTGAACTCCGGCGTCGCCAAAGCGTTTTCCTTTAAAACCAGCCTGTTCAATTAACCAGCCTGCAGGAACTTTTACTTCAGTTTCAGAAACTTCGTAATATTTCATTTCAGGAAACTTCTGGTGAATTTTTTCGAAATCAGATTTTAATAAAATCGGATTTTTAAAGAAACTTCCGCTATTTCCTAGTTCTTTAGGATCCGGTAATTTGCTTTGTCTAATTGCAATTACAGCATTACTCACATCTTTTAAGGTTGGAGTAATTATATTGTTTTTCGCCAGTTCGGCTGTAATATCCCCGTATGAAATGTTGATTTTGTGATTGCGTTTAGTCAGTTTGTAAATTACCGAAGTTATAATGTATTGATTTTTAACTTCATTTTTAAAGATGCTTTCGCGATAGCCAAAATTACATTCGGCATTTAGAAACGTTTTTATTTCCTGAGTTTCGATATTCATTGCTTCACAGGAAACAAAGGTGTCTTTAATCTCAGTTCCGTATGCTCCAATATTCTGAACCGGAGTAGTTCCTGCGTTTCCGGGAATCAGGGACATATTTTCTAAACCGCCAAAACTATTGTCAATCGTCCAAATAACAAAATCGTGCCAGGTTTCGCCGGCCTGACTTTCGACCCAGACAAAATCATCGTCTTCTTTAATGATTTTTTTACCTTTTAAATCAATATGAATTACCAAAGCATCGATATCTTTTGTTAAAAGCATATTGCTGCCTCCGCCTAAAATAAATTTTTTCTCGTTTTTGTTTGCTGTCAAAATAGTTTTTAATTCATCAACTGTATGAACGGCAACAAATTGTTTTGCTTTGGCTTCGATGCCAAAAGTATTGTAGTTTTTTAAAGAAAAATTGGATTGGATTTCCATAAATAAAAGGCTTTTTGAGTTCCGAAACTTCGGAAAAATTCTGAGTTCAAAAGTAACGATTATAATTTATTTGAGTAGATTTTCTGCAAAAAGACTTTTGGTGAAATTTTATTTTATGGCTTCAATAAATTGCTGCATTTCTTTTATTGTACCAATGGTAATTCTGGTCCATTTTCCGTTTTCCTCATAAATTTTCGTTCCCATTATATTGTGATCTTCCAATTGTTTAAAGAAATCTTTTTTATAATTCTCCAGCGAAAAATAAATAAAGTTGGAATAAGAAGGGATGCAGGTCAGGTTTAGCATTGTAAGTTGTTCAATTGTATATTTTTTTACTTCTTCATTTGAAGTATATACTTGCTGAATAAATTTCTGATCATTTAAAGAAGCAATCGCTGCAGCTGCAGATATTAAGCTCAAAGATAAATTGGGAGATGATTTTAAAACGCTGAGTTCGTCAATTGTAGATGAAGCAGCAACTGCATAACCTATACGCGCACCGGCTAAGCCATACATTTTTGAAAAAGTTTTAGTGATGATTAAATTTTTATTCTCGATAACAAGATCGCTTAGAGATTGTTCTTTTGTAAAATCGATATAAGCCTCGTCAATAAAAACAATTGCTTTTTTGGAGGCTTCTTTTACAAAAGAAACTAATTTTTCTCTTTCACAGATTGTTCCGGTGGGATTGTTTGGATTGCAGATGTAAACCATTTTAGTATCAGAATCAATTGCGGCTAAGATGGCTGTTAAATCATGCTTTTTATCCTTCGTTAATGGAATTGTGATTTTTTTTAAACCTAGTTCTTCAGAAGGAAATGTCCAATAATTATAAGTGGTTTCAGCAAGTATAAAATTGCCTTTTTTTAATGCAGTATATTGAAGTACCAAATCTAAAATTTCTGTTGAACCGGCGCCTAACAAAATATTATGGTCTGATACATTGTTTTTTTGTGCAATAAGAGAGATTAATTTTGCTGAAAGATTCCAGCCGTATCGGTTGCTGCTGCTTATACTTTTTTCCATTGCAATGCGGGCTAATGGAGAAGGACCATACGGATTTTCATTCGACCGTAATAAAATAGGAGATTTATCAGGATCAGGCAAAAAATATTCTTCGGCAGGATTTGCAAATGTTTCAAATGGAATAAAACCTAATCCAATTGTGCCTAAACTTACTTGTTTTAACCAATTTCTTCTATTGTTCATATTTCTTTCAGATAAAATTAAACCATTCAGGAATATGTCGTTAATATCGAAGAAAAGTTACGAATTGAACAAAATATGGTTTTTACAGCAAAGATTCGCAATGCTGTATACTCTTTGTCGTTAAATCACGCCAGAGAATCCAACAGCTCATGATACTTATCTGCAATAATTTTCATGTTGATATTGTAGTTTGCATTTTCTTCTACAAATTTTTGGTTTTGAAGAATGGCCTTATTACGGGATTCGGGATTTTCAAAAGACCAAATCAATTCTTCCGAAAGCATTTTGATATTATCAATTTCGATCAATTGTCCGTTTTCTCGATGTTTGATCCAGCTTTGATTTCCGGGAATATCCGAAACTACGGGGTAACAATTGCATGCCATTGCTTCGAATAAAGAAGCCGAAACACCTTCGGTAATGGGCATGCTAATGTAAATATTTGATTGTTGTAATAATTTCGGGAGTTCTGTATTTGGGATTCTTCCGGTAAAAAATACTTTATTTTCGATTTCTAATGTTGTGGCTAGATCTTTCAGAGCTTGCAATCGGGTTCCATCGCCAACAATTGTTAAAGAAAAATCAATTTCTTTTTGATGTAAAATGGCAAAAGCTTTTAATATAGAATCGTGGCGATACTCAGGTTGTAAAGACCGTGTTACAATGGCTTCGATTTTGTTGGAGTTGTTGATTGAAGGAGAAAAAATCGCTAAATCGATTCCTTTAGGAATTACCAGAACTTTATTCATGTCAACACCAATTGCTTTCATCGAAATGGTCATAACCGGACCCCACGCATGAATTAAATCGGCTTTTTTGAAAGCGTGTTTCTGAATTATTTTCTTAAAAGGTAATAATATAGAACCTTCCGGCCATAAATCAGTCCGGCCTTGTTGTGCGATAGCAATAGGATGCATTCCTGAAATCGCCGCAAGAAATCCGTAACTGGTCGTTCTTTCGGCAATAATCATATCCGGTTTTTGTTGTTTGATTGTTTTTCGAATTGAAACTGGAGAAAAAGCATATTCTAAAATACGTTTGAACCGATTGAATTTTGAATTATTTGGTGTTTGAAGTTCCCAGGTGATAATGTCAAAATCGCCAAATTCTTTTAGACCTTTCATCCAGGTAATAGCATCAGCACGGTAGGATTCTCCCAGAAAAAGTATCTTTCTTTTCATTCGGTAACTTATATTTTATTGGCCACGAATTTCATGAATTTTAACGAATTAATATGTGTCGATCGATGAAATTTGTGGCCAATAAAAATTTAAAATTCTTCTTCTGTTTCTAAAGCACGATTAATGAACTCGTTTAATGGTTTTAAAGCGATGAGTTTTTTGCTCATTTTGGCAACAAAGTCTTTTTGTGTCACTTCAGAAATATCATATTTTTGAGCTGCCGTAAAACTTTTTAGTTTTAAAAACTCAATGGCAGGATGGTCTTTCTCGTAACCTCTTGGCGGGTTTTTTAGTGAATTGTTTTCGTTTATATCTAAACTTCCAAATTCTTTTTTAAAGTTTTTATCTGCTAAAATTGCTTCTAAGTCATCATAGAAAAAAGCAATCTCTTTACGTACTTTTTTTAAATCATCTGCTTCGGGCGAATAAAATCCTCCTGCAATAAAACTCGCGTCTTTTTCTATGTGTACATAATATCCGGCACGGTTTGCACCTTTTGCTCCGCTAGAAAGCCAAACGCCCAAATGCGCTTTATAAGGAGATTTATCTTTCGAGAATCGAATATCACGATTGATTCTGAATGTACAATTTTTAACTTCAAGTAATTCTAATGACGCATCAAGTGGTTTCATGACATCCAGAAAATCACTGACCAATTGGTGATAATCTTTTTTGAAAATCTCGTATCGTTTTTTATTATCCTGAAACCAGTCTCTGTTATTGTTCTTTTTTAAATCGTCTAAAAATTGCAATGATTCTTTCGTTAGCATATTCTTTTATTTTATTGCAGTTGTTTTTTTAAGTCTGTTTCGCTGATAAAACCTGTAGTTTGCCATTTGATGGCTTTGTTCTCGTATAATATGATGGCCGGAAGTTCATTGATTTTCATTTGTGTTGCCAAAGTTTTGTTTTTGTCAACATCAATACGAACAATTACTAGTTTATCAGTCATTTCTTTTTGCATTTTTAAGATGAAAGGCTCCATTTGTTTACATGGTCCACACCATTCAGCATAAAAATCAATCAAGACTTTTTTGTCAGTATTTAATAAGGCGTTGAAATCATTTGTGGTCATTCCAACCTGGGCTGTTGCTGGTTTTCCAAATCCTTCTTCATTCCAGTTCAAAAACCCGCCTTCCAGTTCATAAACCGTAGTAAAACCTAATTCACTTAGTTTATTTGCTGCTTTTTTACTTCTTCCGCCACTTAGACAGTATACAAAAACGGGTTTAGATTTGTCGAATGATGCTGCTTTTACTGCAAAATCATCGCTGTTCCAGTTTACGTTTTTGGCATTATCGATATGTTCAGTTTTAAATTCTTCGGGAGTCCGAACATCTAAAATTTGCGGGTTTTGTGTTGCTTTGATCTTTTCTGCAAATTCTTTTGGAGGAATGGATTCAAAAGAACCGGATTTTTTATCGTTACAGGAAATTAAGGTGACTGAAAGGATTAGTAATAAAATTTTAAGAGATTTCATAAGTATGAATTTTAAAAATAGTATTGCTAAAGTAGTGATTTTTCATTTTTGAATTGTCTATGTTCGCCACGAATTGCACGAATTAGCACGTTTTTTTTAATGCTTATCGTTTGGCTTAAATGAAATTTCAGGCTTTGTGAAAACTTTGAGTCCTTAATAATCGTAAAATTTGTGTCAAAAAACAGCTTATAAATTAAATATTTTATAACTCTGATGTGTCGATTTTACAATTGCTTCAGTTCTTTCCGGATGCGTATCCGAAATAAAAAGCTGTCCAAAAGTTTCGCTATTTACCATTTCGACAATTTTAGCCACACGGCTCTCATCCAGTTTGTCAAAAATGTCATCAAAGAGCAGTAGTGGTTTTACGCCGCTTTGTTTCTTTAAAAATTCAAATTGAGCGAGTTTTAAAGCAATCAAAAATGATTTCTGCTGCCCTTGCGATCCGAATTTTTTTATAGGATGCGAATCAATTTCAAAAGATAAATCGTCTTTATGAATGCCAACGCTGGTATATTGCAGCGCACGGTCTTTGTTGATGCTTTCCTGTAAAAGAGTCAATAAATCCTTTTCGAACAAATGACTTTCGTAAACCAATTGCACAGTTTCTTCAGATCCGGTTATGGTTTGGTGATGTACATTAAATATAGGAATAAATTGCTCGAGAAAATCTTTTCGTTTTTCAAAAATCGATTGTCCAAAACTATTTAGCTGTTCATTGTATATAGACAAGGTATCATTATCAAAAGTATGATTTAATGCAAAATACTTAAGTAAAGCGTTTCGCTGTACAATTATTTTTTGATACTGAATAAGCTGATGTAAATAAGTAGAATCTAACTGCGAAATCACGCTGTCCATAAACTTACGGCGTGTTTCGCTTCCTTCTACAATTAAATCACGATCAGCAGGTGAAATAATTACTAGCGGAATAAAACCAATATGATCTGAGAATTTATCGTAAGCTTTACCGTTTCGTTTCAGGATCTTTTTTTGACCTTTTTTTAAGCTGCAGACAATTTGCTCCGTTCGGTCGTTTTTTTCTAATTCGGCATCAATCACAAAAAACTCTTCTCCGTGTTTGATGTTTTGTACCGCCAAAGGATTAAAGTAGCTTTTTCCGTAAGCCAAATGATAAATTGCATCAAGCACGTTGGTTTTGCCAATCCCGTTTTTACCCACAAAACAATTGATCTTGTGGTCAAAATCAAAACTGATTTCGGAGAAATTTTTATAATTGAATAAAGAAATTTTGTTTAAATACATTTTTCGGAAACTCTAATGGTAAAATTCGATGTTTTCAATTCGACTTTTGCTAATCAATTGAGCTTGTTTTTGCAACAGACGAAAAGAATTAAAAAGATTTTTTCCTGCTGTTTTTAAAATTTGCCTCAATCTGCTGCTAAAATTCTGGATTTAGCCCAGGAAAGTTTGATTTGAAAGTATCAAAAATTTGAGGGTGCAAATTATCGAAAATTATCGATATATTAGGCTTTTGGGGTGTTTCAAGATGAATTATTTTACGACTGAGGTGAAAGGACTTACCATTAATGAAAATATTTTTTTTAAAATAGTGATAAAATTGATTTTTTTTACCTCAGTTTCAATAAAAATTTTATTTTTGCCGTTCACTAAATTAATTTTAAATGGCTACTTACAATAAAAGAGGATATAAAGCACCAAAAGAAAAAGAAGTTAAAGAAGTAAATGAAGAACAACAGGTAATTATTGACGAAAAAGACAGCACAACTGCCGGTGTTTTTTCTAAATTAGATGAAACTGCTTCAAGAACTGAGGATTGGGTTGCTAAAAATCAAAAAATCATTATTGGTTTAGTTGCTGGTATTGCAGTTGCTACTATCGGATATTTAGGTTACCAAAAATTTATCGAAGCTCCTAAACAGGAAGAAGCTGCAAGCGAAATGTTTGTTGCTCAGCAAAACTTCGAAAAAGCGACAAATGGTGTAGCAAGTGATTCATTATACAAACTGGCTTTGAATGGTTCTGAAGGTAAATTCGGATTCGTTAAAATTGCTGAAGAGTATTCTGGAACTGATGCAGGAAAATTAGCAAACTATTATGCAGGTATTGCTTCTTTAAATATTGGAAAATATGATGATGCAATTAAGTATTTAAGTAACTTTAAATCAAAAGAAGCGATTGTAAATGCTTTGGCAATTGGTGCAATTGGAGATGCTTATTCTCAAAAGAACCAACAAAAAGAAGCTTTAGATTATTATATGAAAGCTGCCGAATCTAACAAAAACGATTTTACAACACCTCGTTTCTTATTAAAAGCTGGTAAAACAGCTTTGGCTTTAGGGCAAAAAGAAGATGCTTTAAAGTATTTAACAGACATTAAAGACAACTACGATGCAACTCCAGAGGCTGCCGCTGTTGATGTATTGATAGGATTAGCACAATAATATTATTGAAGAGTTCAGATTTTAGATTTTAGATTCGTATTTTAGCAATCTGAAATTATTCTAAAAACTTAAATAGTACAGATGGCTACCGAAAATAAAAATTTATCAGAATACGATAAAAACACGATCCCAAATGCGAAAGACTTTCGATTTGGGATTGTTGTTTCTGAGTGGAATGAAACTATAACAGAGGGACTTTACAATGGAGCTTTTGATGCTTTGGTTGATTGTAATGTTCCGGCTCAGCAAATTATCCGTTGGAATGTTCCGGGAAGTTTTGAGTTGATTTATGGTGCAAAAAAAATGCTGCAAACACAAAATGTAGATGCAGTGATCGTAATTGGTTGTGTAATTCAGGGAGAAACCAAACATTTTGATTTTGTGTGCGAAGGTGTTACACAAGGAATCAAAGATTTGAATGTTCAAACTGATGTTCCGGTTATTTTTTGTGTTTTAACAGATAATAACATGCAGCAATCTATCGACAGAAGTGGAGGGGTTCACGGAAACAAAGGAACCGAAGCAGCAATTGCAGCAATTAAAATGGCATATATTCGTCAGCAAGCTTCGATGTCACATCCGTTTAATCAGCCTTTATTGTCTTCAGGAGCGATCCAAATTGAAGAAACTCCAATTACAATAGAAAAAGAATAAAAACACATTTGTTTTAAAAATGATAAAACCTATACTGTGTAATAATGGTATAGGTTTTTTGTTTTTTTTATGATACCACTTATTCTAAAAGCCAAGAGAAATTTATTAAATTTGTGCTTCTTGGTTTGAAAACTTTAAACCTTAACCTTTAAATTATTTTTTCTTAATGTCCAGTATTATTCAATTACTTCCTGATCATGTTGCTAACCAGATTGCTGCCGGAGAGGTGGTTCAAAGACCTGCTTCAGTTGTAAAAGAACTGTTGGAGAACGCTGTTGATGCTAAAGCAACTGATATTAAGTTAATTATTAAAGATGCCGGAAAATCATTGGTTCAGGTTATTGATAATGGTGTAGGGATGACCGTGACCGATGCGCGTTTGTGTTTTGAGCGTCATGCTACTTCTAAAATCCGTCTGGCCGAAGATTTGTTTTCATTGAGTACAAAAGGATTTCGTGGTGAAGCACTGGCTTCTATTGCCGCAATTGCTCATATGGAGATGAAAACCAAGCAGGATCAGGAAGAGCTTGGAACCCATATTGTAATTGAAGGTAGTAAATTTGTATCGCAGGAAGCGGCAGTTTTACCAAAAGGAACCTCATTTGCGGTTAAGAATTTATTTTTTAATATTCCGGCGCGTCGAAACTTTTTAAAATCAGACACGGTTGAATTTCGTCATGTAATGGATGAGTTTCAGCGTGTAGCTTTGGCGCATCCTAATATTCATTTTACTTTTTATCACAACGGAAGCGAATTGTATAATTTGCCTGCTGCCGGATATCGTCAACGAGTTGTGGGGATTTTTTCCGGTAAAACCAATGAAAAACTGGTGCCGGTTAATGAAGATACTGAAATTATAAATGTGCAGGGATTTGTTTCTAAACCTGAGTTTGCGAAAAAAAGCAGGGGAGAGCAGTTCTTTTTTGTAAATGATCGTTTTATTAAAAGTGGTTATTTACATCATGCTGTAATGGCAGCTTACGACGGACTTTTGAAAGATGGTTCGCAGCCAAGTTACTTTTTGTATTTACAAGTTCCACCCAATACGATTGATATCAATATTCATCCCACAAAAACTGAAATTAAGTTTGATGATGAACAAGCGTTGTATGCTATTTTAAGAGCATCGATCAAGCATAGTTTAGGGCAGTTTAATGTGTCTCCGGTTCTTGATTTTGATCGCGATGCCAATTTAGACACGCCTTATTATTATAAGGATTTAGAAGCAGAGACGCCAACAATACAGGTCGATGGAACTTTTAATCCGTTTACAGATGATAAGACCAATCAGCATTATTCTAAAACAGGTTCCGGTTCGGGTTCAGGCTCCGGATCAGGTTTTAATTCAGGATCTGGTTCATATTCAGGATATAATAAAAGAGTAGAACCTACTGCAACCTGGGAAAGTTTATATGTAGGTTTAGAAACGGATACCATTGAGAGTTCGCCTTTTACATTCGAAAATGAAGAAGTTACTTCGTCTTTGTTTAATGATAATGAGATCGAACAGGCAAGTCAGGGAACGTATCAAATTCATAAAAAATATATTGTTTCGCCTATAAAATCAGGAATGGTAATTGTTGATCAGCAAAGAGCGCATCAACGTATTTTGTATGAGCAGTTTTTGCTGAATATGACAGTAAATCAGGCTTCAAGCCAGCAATTGTTATTTCCTTTAAACCTGTTTTATTCTTCAGGTGAGATGCAGTTAATTGAGGAATTAAAACCGTCTTTAGAAACAACAGGTTTTGTTTTTGAAGATGCTCAGACAGATCATATCGTGATTTCAGGAATTCCGGTAAATATTACCGAAAGTGAAGTTTCTCTTGTTATTGAACAATTACTGAGCGATTTGCAGGACGGAATTCCGGCAAGCAGTTACAGTCAGAATGATACAATTGCCAAATCAATGGCTAAAAGTTTAGCGGTTAAAACCGGATCTTATTTAACCGAAAAAGAGCAAGATAACATCGTAAACGGTTTGTTTGCTTGTAAAGATCCTAATATTTCACCTTTTCAAAAACCTACCTTCATCACCATGCGTGTTGAAGATATAGATAAAAAGTTTGCCTTATGATGAAAATAACTCCTGTTGTAAAACAATTACTGATAATCAATATTATTTTTTTTATTGGCGCTCAGTTAGTGCCGGTTTCTTATGAATATCTTGCTTTGTTCTTTCCGGAAAATCCTGGTTTCAAAGTTTGGCAGCCCATCACACACATGTTTATGCATGGCGGAGTGGCGCATATTGCATTTAATATGTTTGCTTTGTATTCTTTTGGTTCAACTCTTGAGCATTTTTGGGGCGGAAAGAAATTTTTATTCTTTTATATTTCCTGTGGTTTAGGAGCAGCATTGGTAAATTTTGCGGTGAATTACTATTTTTATCAGGATGCATTAAATACTTTAATATCCAACGGATTTAATAAAGTGCAGATTTTGCAATTGTTAAACGAAGGAAAAATCGATACAAGATGGCAGCAAATCTTATCAGTTTCAGAGTTTAAACATTTTACCGAAGCTTATTTAGGAACTGTTGTTGGAGCTTCAGGAGCGATTTATGGATTGCTGGTAGCTTTTACTTTTATGTTTCCTAATGCTGAATTGGCTCTTATGTTTATTCCAATTCCAATTAAAGCAAAATATTTTGTTCCGGTTTACATGATTTTATATGATGGTTTTTTCGGAATTTTAGGAAATTCATTTATGGGTATAGGAGACGGAGTCGCGCATTATGCACACATTGGAGGAGCGCTTTTTGGCTTTTTAATCATGTGGTACTGGAAAAAGAATCAATTTAATAAGAATCGTTGGAATTAATTTTTAATTTTAATATCGAAAATAAAAACCAAAAGAAGCTTTATGAATATTCTGGACGATTTAAAACTACAATATAGGTTAGGAGGTATTGCAATGCGGGTAATTTACTGGAACATTGCCTGTTTCCTCATTTCTTTAGTGTTTTTTTATAATTTTAGTAATGCTCAGTTTGTTTTTCCAAATTGGCTTGCATTGTCGTCAGATCCTGAAGTGTTTATGTTTAAACCCTGGACATTTTTGACCTATGCATTTTTTCATTACGGATTTTTGCATTTGCTGTTCAATATGATGGTTTTAAATTTTGCAAGTAATTTGTTTTTAACCTTTTTTACTCAAAAGCAATATCTTGGATTGTACATTTTAGGCGCCATTTTCTCGGGCGTTATTTTTGCATTGAGTTTTTATTTTTTAAATATATCAGCGCCAATTGTTGGGGCTTCGGCTGCAATTATGGCGATATTGGTTGGAGTTACAACGTATCAGCCTTTGATGAATGTACGTTTGCTGCTTATAGGAAATGTTAAACTCTGGCATATAACAGCTGTTGTTCTGGTTTTAGATTTGATGCAATTTCGATTAGATAATACCGGAGGGCATATTTCGCACTTAGCCGGAGCTTTATTTGGATTCATTTTCATTAAATTGCTTCAAAATGGTACTGACCTGAGTAAAATTGTTTCCCGAACATTAGACTTTTTTGCTGATCTATTTAGAAAATCCCCATCGACCCCTTTCACAAAAGTTCATAAGAATTACAAAAAACCTACAGAAAAAGTTACATCAAGAATTGTTACGAAAGATAAAACGCAGCAGCAAATTGATGAGATCTTAGATAAAATTAGCCAATCTGGTTATGATTGTCTGACAAAAGAAGAAAAAGAGTTTTTATTTAGAGCTGGAAAATAATCCTTTTAGCCATATAATATGAAAAACCTTTCGTGGTTTAATAAGATAATGTTTTTTTTTAATATAGTACTGACTGTAGTAACTTTTAGTATTTATATTTTACCATTTCTGGCACCAAAGAGTTTTCCGCTTTTATCGGTATTAACGCTCTTTATGCCGGCTTTTTTTGTTATGAATGGTCTGTTCTTTGTTTATTGGGCAATTCAGTTTAAAAAGCGCCTTATTTTGTCTGGTTTGGTATTGCTGATGGGAATTACATTTATCAGCAAGTTTTATAAGTTTTCGGCAAAAGAATATATTCCGGATGAAAGAGATTTTTCTGTAATGAGTTACAATGTTCGTCTTTTTAATGTCTTTAAATGGCTGGATCGTGATGATATTCCGTCTAATATTAAAGCTTTTATAGATGAAAAAGATCCGGATATTTTATGCATTCAGGAATATTCTAATTCAGCCCATCTTGATTTAAAAGTATATCCGCATCGTTATATATTTATTGATGGGAAAAAGATAAAAACCGGACAGGCTATCTTTTCCAAATTTCCTATTTTGTATGAAGGAAATATCATTTTTCCAAACTCTGACAATAATGTTATTTACGCTGATATTAAACGAGGAAAAGATATTATCAGGGTGTATAACATGCATTTGCAGTCTATTAAAATTTCGCCTGATGTAAGCGATATTTCAGATAATATTGATAATGTAAACCAGGAAAAATCACAGCTAATTTATACCCGAATTAGTAAAGGATTCAGGCAGCAGCAGGAACAGGCTGAAATTTTTAAAGAGAATATTAAACAATGTAAAAATCCGATTATTATTTGTGGAGATATGAATAATAGCCCTTTTTCGTATGTTTACCGAAATATAAAAGGAAAATTAAAAGATGCTTTCGAAGAAGCAGGAGAAGGTTTTGGAGCAACTTATAAGTTCCGCTATTATCCGGCCCGAATTGATTATATTTTTACCGACAGTAAAATGAAAGTAAAACAATTTGAAAGTTTTCCTGATTTCGAAAACTCAGATCATTACCCGATTATGACAAGACTTTCGCTGGAATAGCCTTAAAGAAGTTTCTGCGTTTTTAGATAATCCATTGCAAATTTACCTTCGTTAAAGAGCAAATCTAAAACGCTAAGATTGTTTATAAAGCCGTGTTTATCATCAAAAACCTGAGTGTATTTTTCAAATGAATTAAGGTCCTTTTTTCCGTTTGCCAACATTCTGAAATCAGAGATGTTTTCTATTTCATGAAAATATTCTGTTGTTTTACCAAACTCCAATTTCATTCGTAAACACTTTGTTACGATCTCTAAAACTTCAAAGTTTAAATCGATAAGGAATTTGTGTTGTTTTTCGAAAACAGGTCTGATATCGTCTTCAAAAAACTCAAAAAAAGGCGAGCTTCTGTAACCGGCTTCCAGTGATTTAAAGTGTTGTTTTTGCCAGTCAAATTCATTCTCGATTAAAACATCTTTAGTTTTTTGATGTGCAGATTTGGAGTGTTTTACCGGGATGTTTAATAATTGAATTCCGTTTGGACTATAGATATAAGTACGGTTTCTGTTAGTCTGTTTCTGGAAATTATCTTCCATTTCAAAAATAATATTTTCAGATTGAGCCATAACTGCAAAGTGGCTAATAGACGGAAAATAGGTAGGAAGTAACAGGGAATTCATGATTTTATGGTTTTGTGTTAAACGTTTCAGGTTTCATGTTTCACGTTCGTAAAGAACCTGAAGCATGAAACCTGAAACAAAAATAACTTTTTTTTTTATTATGCTTTCTTTTCTTTTCTTTTTCTCCAGAAATATTCGCCAACAAAATAAGCGGCAAGAATAAATAAGAAATATTTAAAGTAAGATTGTGGCTGGCCTTCTCCGTCAACAGTCGTAAAAACTCTGTCCCAACGCACTTTATTAATTCCTTTTCCGTTTGTATCCCAGCTCATCCAGATAAAAACTGGTTTTCCTACAATGTGGTTTTCCGGTACATAACCCCAGTAACGACTATCTTCTGAGTTATGACGATTGTCTCCCATCATCCAATAGTAGTTTTGTTTAAAGGTATAAGTGTTAGTTTCTTTACCGTTTATGATGAATTTAGAACCTTTTAGTTCTAAAGTGTTTCCTTCATAATTTGTAATGATTTCCTTGTAAAATGGTAAAGATTCATTGTTTAATGTCACTGTTTTTCCAGCTTCAGGAATGTAAATCGGACCAAAGTTATCCTGATTCCATTTGTTGATGTGAGGAAAAATTGCATTGTCGTTTCCTTTGTCAATTTCTCTGATTACAGCGGTAATTCCCGGAGTGTTTTTCAGACGTTCTGCGCTGGCTTCTGTTAGAGCTCTAAAGTATATTGTATCTCTTCTGTCTGGATTTTTAAGATAAGCGCCATCTGTAATATCTAATTCTCTCATTAAAGATTCGATATCCAAAGGCGTTTTTCCGTCTAAAGCTACAGAATAAGAATATTGTGGTTTTGCTCTTTCCGGCAGGACTAATTTCTTTCCGTTAATAAAAACAAATCCGTCTACAATTGATAAGCTGTCACCAGGAATACCTACACATCTTTTTACATAATTCGATTTTTTGTCGATAGGTTTTATTACTCCCGGTCTTCCTTTTGGTTCGTAGAAATAATGCACAGTGTCGACAGGCCAGTTAAAAACAACAATATCAGTTCTTTTTATTTTTTCTAAAGCAGGTAGTCTGAAATAAGGTAATTGTGGCCAGCTTAAATATGATTTTCTTTTTAAGAACGGAATAGTGTCGTGTACCATTGGTAATGCTACAGTTGTCATAGGAACTCTAGGTCCATAATTTACTTTGCTTACAAATAAAAAGTCACCAATTAATAACGATTTTTCTAAAGAAGAAGTTGGAATGGTATAGGGTTGTACGATATATGTGTGTACTAATGTCGCAACGATAATAGCAAAAAGTAAAGAGCTAATGGTGTCGCCGGTTTTATTTTGTGGTGTTAGGCTTCTGTTAGCATTATGCTCTAGTTTTTGAGTATAGTTAATATAATAAATGTAAAACCCAAAAGTGAAAATTCCTAATAATGTGTCTAAAGTTGACTTTTTACCAAATGTTCTTAAGGTTTCTACCCAAACAACCGGAAACATAATCAGGTTAATAATCGGAATGAAAAGTAATAAAGTCCACCAGGTTGGACGATTGATTATTTTCATCAAAATGATAGAATTGTAAACCGGAATTGCAGCTTCCCAGGGTTTTCTTCCGGCTGCCTGATATAGTTTCCAGGTTCCAAGAAAATGAACAACTTGTACTGCTAAGAAAAATACGAACCAAAGATATAGTGTCATAATATTGTATTTAAAGTTTCATGTTTAAGGTTTTTTTCCTTAAAATTTCAATCTGTTTATTTTAGGTTTAAAACATCTTTCATGCTGTAAATTCCCGTTTTTCCGGCAAGCCATTCAGCAGCAATTACAGCCCCAAGGGCAAAACCTTCGCGGTTATGTGCAGTGTGTTTTAATTCTATACTATCAACAATTGAGTCGTAAGTTACGGTGTGAGTACCCGGAACATCTCCAATTCTTTTAGCTTCAATATGGATTTCATTGTTTTTCGCCTGATCCAGAGTCCAATTGGTGTAGCTACTGTTTTCGATAACGCCTTTTGCCAAAGAAATTGCTGTTCCGCTTGGAGCATCTAGTTTTTGAGTATGGTGTATTTCTTCCATGGTCACTTTGTATGAATCCAGTTGTGACATGATTTTGGCTAAATATTCATTGAGTTCAAAGAAGATGTTTACTCCTAAACTAAAGTTTGAGCTTGATATAAAAGCACCTTGTTTTTCGTTGCAAAGTGCTACCATTTCGTCAAAATGTTCCAGCCATCCTGTTGTTCCTGAAACTACCGGAATGTTGTTGTTAAAACAACTCGAAATGTTACTTACTGCTGCGGTTGGAACGCTAAAGTCGATTGCAACATCAGCTGTTGAAAGTCCGTCATAGGTATTGAATTCGTCTTTCTTTAAAACAATTTCATGACCTCTTTCTAAAGCAATTCGTTCAATTACTTTACCCATTTTTCCGTATCCTAAAAGCGCAATTTTCATTATGATATGTATTTGTGAATTTTAAATAGTAATACGCTATTTAAAAACGATAATTAAAGGTTAGTCCAACGTTTGGTTTAAAAGTTACATCGGCAGGATAGATTTCCGGACGCATCGATAATCTTTCATTTACGTTGAATTGAAGCAAAGCAGCATCAACATTGGCGTCGATAATGTTTAGAACATAAAAACCGACTACGAATAATGCTGATAAATCTCTGTTTCGCTGATAGAATTTCTGACCTGCAATAAGTCTGCTTTCATCCAAAAATTGGTAGTTGTCATCGTTATAGCCTTCTAGTCTGCGTTTGTAGGCATTACGATAATCGTGGTATTTTTTATTGTTATCGATGTAAAAGTATAAACTTGTACCGATAGCTCCGTAAACTAACGGAATTTTCCAGTATTTTTTATTATATGCCTGACCTAAACCGGGTAGAATTGCCGAATAAAAGGCAGCTTTTGCAGGTGTAAGCGGATCTATTTCTTCTAGTTTGCTAGTGTCTTTAACAACCAAAACCGTGTCTTTTTTTGCCTGAGCAAAAAGAGAAACGGTTCCTATGAGAAAGAACAATAAACTTATGGGGACAATCTTATTCACTATCCGTTTATTAATTTTATAATTCTATTAAAGTCGGCCTCGGAATTAAATGGAATTGTAATTTTTCCTTTTCCGTTATTGGCAACTTTTATATCAACTTTTGAACCAAAATAATCATTGAATGTGTTTTTTTGAGTTTCTCTAACCACAAACGAAGATTCAGGTTTTGCTTTTCCTTCAACTTTTGGTTTTAAGCTTTCGTGATAATTTTTTACTAAAGTTTCTGTTTCACGAACAGATAAATTTTGACTAACTATTTTTTGGTAAATATCTGTCTGGATATCTAAGTCTTCAATGTTAATGATCGCTCTACCATGCCCCATGCTGATAAAACCATCGCGAATACCGGTTTGAATAATTGGATCCAGTTTTAAAAGACGTAAATAATTGGCAATTGTAGAACGTTTTTTTCCAACACGCTCACTCATTTGTTCTTGTGTTAACTGAATTTCGTCAATTAAACGCTGATACGAAAGTGCGATCTCGATTGGGTCTAAGTCATGACGCTGAATATTCTCAACCAAAGCCATTACTAACGATTCGTTATCGTTAGCAATACGAATGTAAGCAGGAACATGAGTTAGTCCAACTAAAGTCGAAGCGCGCAAACGACGCTCTCCAGAAATTAGCTGGTATTTGTTAAAATCTAATTTTCGAACAGTAATAGGTTGAATCACACCAAGTTCTTTAATAGAAGTGGCTAACTCGCGTAACGATTCTTCATTAAAATTGCTTCTAGGCTGAAACGGATTTATTTCGATAGCACTTATTTCAAGCTCAATAATGTTTCCAACAACTTTGTCAGCGTTTTTGTCTTCTACTGATGTGATGTCGTTTTCCGGATCTTTTAATAATGCTGATAATCCTCTTCCTAAGGCTTGTTTTTTAATTGCTTTTGTCATAAAAACTATTTGCTGTTTTTCTTTATAATTTCCTGAGCTAAATGAATGTAATTGACTGCTCCTTTGCTTGTTGCGTCATAATTAATGATGCTTTCACCAAAACTAGGTGCTTCGCTTAATTTTACATTTCGCTGAATAACAGTATCAAAAACCATGTCGTTAAAATGTTTTTGAACCTCTTCTACAACCTGATTTGATAAACGTAATCTGGAATCATACATCGTAAGCAATAATCCTTCGATATCAAGATCCGGGTTGTGAATTTTTTGAATACTTTTTATGGTGTTCAATAATTTTCCTAATCCTTCTAGTGCAAAATATTCACATTGAATAGGAATAACTACTGAGTCAGCCGCTGTTAAAGCATTTAGGGTTAACAAGCCCAGAGATGGAGCGCAGTCGATAATGATAAAATCATATTCTTCTTTTGCCTCTTCTAATGCTTTTTTAAGCATGTACTCACGGTTTTCTTTATCAACCAATTCAATTTCGATGGCAACAAGGTCAATGTGAGCAGGGATCACGTCGACGTTTGGAGCTGTACATTTTAAAATGGCTTCTTTTGGCGTTACAGTATGCTCAAGAATTTGATAAGTTCCAACTTCTACAGATTCTACGTCAATTCCAAGGCCAGATGTAGCATTGGCCTGAGGATCAGCGTCGATCAATAATACTTTTTTTTCTAAAACACCTAATGAGGCCGCAAGATTTACTGATGTAGTAGTTTTTCCAACGCCTCCTTTTTGATTAGCAATAGCAATGATTTTGCCCATTTATTTTATGAATTTTGAACCGTAAAAATACAATTATTTATGGTTTCTGAAAATCTATTTTGTTAACATTTATGAAACTTCGGTTAATCGTTGTATGGTGCGTGTTTTTCCGAATTTAATTTATGTAATCGTAAGAAATAGTGACTGAATTTTAGATTGTTTTATTTTTTATGTTACTGAAAAAAGAGTCAAAATGTCTTTTGCGGGGTAAAAATCAATTAATTGTTTAAAAGTTTTTTTGTCTTTATTCCTTCTTTTTTAAGTCTTTTATTAAGCTAGTTGTAAAAAATAAAATTGTGGCGCCTCCTAACAAAATGCAAACCCACATAAACCATGATTGTTCCCAGAATTCTTTAGGTTCTAATTGATCTTTTACTGTTGCTTTTTGATGAATGTCGTAAACTGATGTTTGCGGTAAGTTGGAAGCAATGTTGTTTTTAAAATCTGAAAGATCATATTCGGGTGCATTTGCAGATTTATTGCCGGTTTTGATGGTGTAATTTTCAGTTGAGTTCAGGTCAGCAATAATTGAAATTGGTTTTTGGCTGTGTTTTATGCGTGAAATGGATAATGGGGGATTGTCTTGGTTTTCAATTTTGATGAACAACTCTTTTTCTAATATTTCGGGAATGGTAAATTTATTTTTGGTATTTGAGTTTAGTTCAAACGAGGCAATTTCTTCATCGAATAATTGCGATTTTCTTTTGGTGTTTCGTTTTATTTGTTTGAATAGTATTGCTTTGCGATTGTAATAAGTAGGTTTTGAAATCTCGAACGAAATCTGATTGATGACTTGCGGTGCATCAAAAAGAATATGAATTTGTGTTTCTTTTTTTGAAGGAATTTCTGTTGTCGTTGTTTTTTGGGGAACAATTTCCTGCAATGTGTTTTGCTGAAATTTAGTGTTAAAATTTCCGGCTTTCAGCACATTGACTGGCAGTGTTTTTTGATCGTCAAAATCGATTTTTAAATAATGATAGGTGTTTAGAGGCAATGAAATTGTTTTTACAACACTTGTTTCTGATGAGCTGTTTAGGTTATATAATACTTGAGCATTAGAAATACCAAACCACTCTTTTTGGTCATTACTGCCAGAAACGGAATATTTTTTTTCGGCATCAGAATTTGCAATAAAAAGCGAAAGTTGCTTATTACTTTCGTTTGACGGAACAGCAATAATAACCGAAGTGCTCTTTTTGGGAGAAACTGTTTTGGAGACGATTTCGTATTCTTCAAAGGTATTTGAATACATATTTTTATTGCTCTGAATAAAATATGGTATCTCATTTCCTTTTGAATCAAATATTCTAATATCGCTTAAATCCTGTTTGGAGTAAGAACGTATAGAAGGAGATAGTACAATTTCGTGTAAGCCATTTTGGGACACTTTTTTTATTTTCCCGGTGGTTTGATATTGCGCAAACGAAAGGTTTGCAGCAAATAGTAATAAGATAAATTTATTTGGTTTCATTGGTTTCCTGTGGCTTGTTTTCGTCAATTACTAAGACTTTTATTTTTTGGTAAACAAAAGAAATGACCAAAATTAAGATTCCTAAAAGTATAAATGAAATGATTTTTCCGGTTTCAGAAATATTACTGATGTCGTATAGGAATAATTTTAAAATAGTTATTCCTAATAAAGAAAGTGCAATGATTCTTAAAGACTTTTGTTGTTTTTTGATTCCGATGATTAAAAATACAAAAGCAAGAATTCCCCAAAGAACAGGTAAACCGGTTTTGATGATTTTTGTTCTTGCTAGTTCAATAAAATCTTCTGCTATAAATTCACGTAAATAAGGTAAATCATGTTTGTAAATTGCATACATCGAACTCGTTTGTATGTCATGAGGTGTGATTGGAGAGTTCATTAATACAAGGCCGTTTAGTATAACTTCTGAACTGGAAATGTAAATAATAAAAAAGGCAGCAATCCACATAAAATAGTGACTTTTGAAAAAAGAGAAATTAACTTTTTTATAAATATGGAACATTTGATATCCCAGATAAACTGTTATCAGCAATGAAATATAATGAAAGTAAAAAGCAATTGGTTTTCCGCTTCCGGTTGTGATGATGTCTTTGTGTTCCAGGTAAGGATAGTTCGAAAACCAGATTGCAAACAAAATAATATTACAAACAGCTATTAATAAAGCACCCTGATATCCTGTTGTTGTTTTTTCTTTGATTAAGAAAGATGAAAGTATTGCTGTAAATAGTAAATGATATACAATTGGTAATGCAATTGAGCTGTAAATATTCTCGATATAATGATTCGATTGGTAAATGACTTCAAATAAACCAGTAAAATAAGCAATTGTTATTCCTGCTGTTGCGGCGAGTTTTTTGTATGTTTCCGAATTAAAACTGATTTCGAAAATAATTGAATTTTCGGTTTCATTTTTAAGTAAATACAAAATTGCAAATAAAGAAGTTATAGCAAAAACACCTGTTATAAATATTGGATTTATGATAATATGCAAAGTGATGTAGCCATTATAATATTTATTCCAATCCATGATAAGACTGAAAATCATTAAAATATGCACAATTACAGAGCCAAATCGGTAACTTGTTGTTTTTGATTTTTGAGAAAGCCATAATAATAAAACGGCTTCTGATGCCCAAAACAGGGTAATGTAATTTCCTTTAAACTGAATTGGAATTGCCAATGTTATAAAGGTGAGTGTAAGGCCAATCAGTAAGTAAGCAGCCTTTTTGTCAAGCTCAAATTTCTTGTAAAGAAACCAGGCGTAAATTAAATTTAATAAGGCAAGAACAGTTGTAAACAGACCTTTTAATTCGGGATGATAGTTTGATAGAATTGCCATTCCGGCACCATAAAATAAAAAAGTATTACTGGCGAGGATGGTAAGCTGGGTTTTTGAAAATTCTCCTTTTGATCTTATATTATGAATAATGTTCATTAAAATAAAAATAAAGTAGAAGATAAACCCAAAAATAAACGCTCCGGAGTAGTGCGGTTTGTCTGAATTTAAATCTCTGGACAGCCATGCGCCATATAAAAGTACTGTAAAAGCATAGGCAAGAATATTAACTAAGTTCCATTTTTTATAATATGCTATAGCTAAAATTCCAATGTTTAAAATAATGATATAAGTAAAGAGTACCACATAATTTCCTCCACCGGTACTTACCATAAACGGAACTGCAAAGCCTCCAATTAAAGAAAGAACTGCTAATTCGATTCTATTATAAGATAAAGATATCAGGGCGCTAAAAGCTGTTATGATTACCATTATGCTAAAGGCAATTGTTTGGCTAAATAAATGATAATCATGAAAAGCGATTCCGATTGTGAAATAGAAAATTGCGATAGCTCCTGCTACAATAACCGAACTAAAGGCAGCATAGTTTTTGCGCAGTTTATGAGCAACTCCCATTACTAATGCGCCACATAAAACCCCAATACCAACACGTGCAGGTTCATTAATCCAGTCCTTGTCAATAGCATATTTTACAAAATAACTTATTCCTAAAACCAGAATCAAAACTCCAATTTTATTGATTAAGTTTTCTCCGATGAATTTTTCTAAATCCGGATTTTTTTCTTTAAAATTTTCCCAGAATGATTTTTCTGGTTCAACAGGGTTAATTGGTTTCGGAGTTGGTTTGGGTTCAGTTGGTCTGGATTCGATGAGCCTAGGTGAATTGTCTACTGTAACAGACAAGGCAATTTTTTCCAGCTGAGCATCTGAAATTTTTTCTTCAATGACATCAGGTTTAACCGGTTTAGCAGTATTTTGGCTGGATTGCTCAGGAGTGATTTTAAGTTCTTCTTTTTTAACAACAGGAATCGGAGCAACCGGAATGGTTTCAGACGTTTTTTCTGTTTTTTTTAGGAGATCTAGTTTTTTACTAAGCTGTTGAATGTCGTTTTCAAGATGGTTAAAACGGCCATTTAATGTATTGAGGATGTAAATTAAGAAACAAAATAACGCAACTAAAAAAAAACTTTCCATAGTAGAAAAAAGTATAATGTTAAGATTGGTAAATATAATAACATTTTAATGCGGTAAGTTTTTTTTGCTTAAAAAGTGACAGGAAGCCTTGAAAAAAAGTCTTTGTATGTTTATGAATAAAATTTTAGCGGAAGATGTTAAAAAGGTATCATTGTATTATATTGTTGATTTGTAACATTGGAGCAATTTTTAGGATTATGTATACAGGACTAATTTTTGACTTTAGTTTAAACCAAAAAAAAGTCTTTTCATTTCTGAAAAGACTTTTGTCGGGGTGGCAGGACGACCTACCTATTCCTTAATTCGTTGATTTTATTGGTGTTCTCAAGTACTCTTGGATATGCAAACAAAAAGTAGAGAAAAAGTTAAGCTACATTTTTGTAATTAGTTAATTTATTAAATTCTTCAATAGTTTTATAGTTCAAAGCAGAGTGCCTTCTTTTTTTATTGTACCAAA